>ULPS01012848.1_pt1 | contig 35392 bp, 25 predicted proteins | sample 1953711 | NCBI WGS metagenome assembly ULPS01 (sample SAMEA4835635, study PRJEB28245) | human gut metagenome | biome: gut microbiome; material: fecal sample | place: Denmark | collected 2008 | reverse complement strand
TCAAAACTTTTCAAATTGTTTATTCAGAAGAAACAATTCCTTGCGACAGCTTAATTAGAATACCACTATAAAAAGAATCTGTCAACAATTTTTTTGAACTTTTTTTATTTTTTGTGTTATACTTAATAAACAGCCCTGAATCAGGCTTTATAAAAAGCATCTTAATACTATAGAAGAAAGAGGTCATTTATCTTGAAATCTCAATCTAGTCCTTCAACTGCCAATGCAAATACAGACAACCCATTAGGCATTGCTCCAACCGGCCGCCTTCTTGCTAAATTTGCAATCCCGGCTATCATCAGCATGCTGGTCAATGCTCTCTATAATATAGTAGACCAGATTTTTATCGGTCAGGGTGTCGGTATGCTTGGAAATGCTGCAACCAACATCGCATTTCCAGTCACAACGATTTCAACAGCCGCTGCACTGCTTCTCGGAATCGGCGGTGCTTCTAATTATAATCTCGAAATGGGCGCCGGCAGAGACCGAAAGGCCAGCGAGATTGCAGGAAGTGCCTTATCATCACTTGTTATAACAGGTACAGCCATTGCCGCGGTGATTTTGATCTTTCTGAAACCGCTGCTCATCTTCTTTGGAGCGACGGATACCGTAATGCCTTATGCAATTGATTATGTAGGCATTATCGCCATCGGACTTCCATTTTTCACCTTATCCGTCGGCGGCAACCACCTGATCAGAGCCGACCGCAGTCCTACTTATTCTATGGTCTGCACACTGATCGGAGCAATCATCAACACAATCCTCGACCCATTGTTTATCTTTGGTTTCAAATGGGGAATCAAAGGTGGTGCATGGGCAACTGTCATCGGCCAGTTTATTTCTGCCATGCTGGTTGTACTTTATTTTGCAAAATTTCGCCATATGCATCTGGAAAGAAATATGTTTAAGCCTCAGCTGATCCACCTCAAAGCAATCTCTTCGCTTGGACTTGCTTCGTGCATCAACCAGATTGCAATTGGAGCTGTCCAGATTGTAATGAATAACACTCTTCGTTATTACGGAGCGTCTTCTGTTTATGGAAGTGATATCCCGATTGCATGCGTTGGGATTGTGTCAAAAGTAAATATGGTTTTTCTTGCGATCTGCATTGGAATTGCCCAGGGTGCACAGCCTATCTGGGGCTTTAACTATGGAGCTAAAAAATACGACCGTGTTCGTCAGGCATATCGTTATTCTGCAACAGCATGTACGATCATTGCCACATTCTTTTTCCTGTGCTTCCAGATCTTTCCACATCAGATTATCAGCATGTTTGGCGGCGGAAGCGATCTGTACTTTAAATTCGCAGAAAATTATCTGAGGATTTTTATGCTCCTGACTTTCGCAAATGGTATCCAGCCGATGTCCTCCGGATTTTTTACTTCTATAGGAAAGGCTGGCCTCGGTATCATCATGTCTCTCACCAGACAGGTGATCTTTCTGCTTCCACTGATCATTATCTTCCCTATGCTTATGGGAATTGATGGCGTTATGTATGCAGGACCGATTGCCGACACAGCTGCATTTGTGCTGGCGGTTGTTTTCGCCCGCAGAGAACTTAGCAAAATGAAAAAAGCATAACTTTCCATATTTTAAAAGAACAACAAAAGCTGTATTTCAGGTTTTCTCCTGCTAATACAGCTTTTGGCTTTAAGAATCTATTATTCACAGATATATTCTTCTATTTCTGTTACTCGGTTCCCCTTCTGTTCCTTCCATATCATAAGATACAGTTTATAATTCAAAGAATCACGCGCAATCGTAAAAGGTTCTTCTCTCAGAAGATCTGCACGAATTCCCTGACTCTTCAACTCCCTCTGACGCTGTTTTACTCTTTCCAATGCTTGCTGATACTTCCGTTCCACATCATCTCCAAAGAGTCTTCTTGGATAATCTGCCGTTGCCTGCTGCAGTCTCTCTGACAACAGATCTACAATTCTGCTGTGCTTCGTCTGATGCAGCATAACTGCAAGTCTCTTCGCCCAGAATTTCGCAGGATGCTTTCTATAGAATTCTAACATTTTCAGTAAAGAAGTATCCTCACATTCCGCTGCCAGTTCTTTCATATAAACAATTGCTTTTTCAGAAGGTATCCAGGGATTTTCCCTGGGCACGATATATTTCTCCGGCACTGCCGGATAGCAGCAATAATTTAATGGTGGAAATTCTACAAGTGCCGCCAGTTTTATTTCTTCTTCCGTGCAATATGCCTCACCAAGATAATCATATTTATCCCTGAGAATCGCAAGGCGATACTCCAATTGTCGCAAATATTCATAGTCTTTTACCCAGAAATGACCAGTATATGCATATTCATACAGATGGACTTCCAATTCCAGATCCTCAAAAAACAATGTCAGCACTGTATCATCCTGTTTTATGACAAGCACAAATCTGCCATCCTGCCTGGTCATGGATGCCTGCAGTTCTCCCTGATAATCGCTGTGATATTCCCCCGTCATACGAACATTTCGAAAAACCAGAAAGCTCTCGACCGCATCATTCATCAGATATACCAATGGAATATCCATGCTGGCTGATGCCTTATCCGATATTCTTCCCGATTCTGTCCGCATCTTCTCCGGAATGAGCAGTTCAAATTGATCCTGTTCCAGCAACTGTGCCAGTTTTTCCAAAGTTTCTTCTGTCATTTTTCTCCTAACATTCTCTAATACTTCTATTCCCTGCTTTTATATTTTACCAAAAATCAGCTGATCTGCCATTTCACATGGCTTCCATTCTCATCTTTGTTTACGAGCAACTGATCTTCAATCTCCTGCTTCAGTTCTGACACATGAGAAATAATTCCAATCAGTCTGGAACCTTCTGCCATTTCCTGCAACACACGAACCGCCTGATTGCGTGAATGTTCGTCCAGTGAACCAAAGCCCTCATCAATAAACATCATGTCCAGGTTGATTGCAGCTGAACTCTGCTGAATCTGATCCGCCATTCCAAGCGCAAGCGACAATGCCGCCATAAAGGATTCTCCACCGGAAAGAGTACGAACCTCCCGTTCTTTTCCTGTCACAGTAGAATAAACCATCAGATCAAGCCCTCTGTTCTTTCCTTCACCAGCTTTTTCCAGATCATACATACGAAGTTCAAACTGTCCGGCAGACATTTCCTGAAATCGTCGATTCGCCGCGTATAAAATATGTTCCAGATAATACCGCTGTACATAAGTTTCCAGATCCATACGTGAGCCACTAACGTTTCCGGAAGTCATCCGATACAGTGTATCGATCCGCGCATGTTCTTCCACGATTGTTTTTCTCTCTTCCAGCCTTCCGGAAAGTGCGTCAAAGACCTCTCTGTCATCCCTGTTATCCATTCGCAATTGGTTATAAATCTTTTCTTTTTCCTGATATTCTGTCTCTGCAGCTTCTCTCTCTTTCTGAATTTCTTCCAGAACAGGTTTCTGCTCTTCTCCAATCGCGCTCTCTGCAGAATCTTTCTGTGCCTGCGCTGCTGACTTCTTTTCATAATAAGCATTAACCGTTTTCTGAAACTCTTCTGCCGCTTCACGGCTGTACGTCTCCACAAGCTCTTTCCATTCAGATTCTGTCATCTGCTTTATTTCCATTACTTCTGTATAAGAAGTTTTTCGATCTTCCACACACTTCTTCTGTTCCGGAATCTCCTGCTGGTAACGGCTGATCAGGGTTTCTGCCTGTTTCTGCGCATTTGCGGCTTTCTTCGCTTCTGACAGAACTTTCTGATACACTTCTTCTGCCTGGTTTTTACTGCTTTCAGCCTGAATCAGTGCCGCCCTTGCCTCTTCTTCGGTCTTAAATTCAACGGACCCTTTTACATTTTCCAGCGCGGCTTCACTTCCTGCCAGTTTTTCAACAGCAGCTTTTTCTTTCTCTGTACACTCATCATAAGTGTCCTGCAACTGTTTTTTCTGCTTTTCCATATTTTGAAGTGCTTCACGGATTTTTACCAGAAGGCGTGCACTCCTCTGTAAGTTGTTCAGTTCTTCTGCCAGCTGCTGCTTCCAGTTTTCCAGAGAATCGTTCATTTCCGTCACACTTGACTGCTTTGTTATAGAAGAAACACTTCTATGCAAACGTTCCTGGAGCTTTTGTACACTGGCAATATAAGTATCTTTTCGTGTATCGTATTCTGATCTGGCCGCCGCTGCATCCCCAGCAGCTTTTTCCTGATCTTTACGCAGTTTATCCACATTTGTCTGCATATTTTGCAGTTTTTCCTCAGAGATATCCACAGATTCCACACCTTTTTTCGCAGGATGTGGATGTTCTGTAGAACCGCACACCGGGCAGGGTTTTCCCGATTCTAATTCTGCAGCAAGAAAACCAGCCTGCGCATTCAAAAAATGCAGTCTTACTTCTTCGTATTCTGTGTTTGCATCATTATATTTTTTCGTTATATTTGCATAAGTTTCTCGTGTTTTAATTGCTTTTTTGCGGCACTGCTCTGCCTGATTTCTCAAGTTCTGAACATCCACGATCTCCTTTGAAACCGCATCTGCTTCCTGCTTTTTATTCTCTGCGAGTACCAGCTTCTTATCCACTTCAGCCAACTCTTCACTCTGTTTTTTCCACTGTGTTTCCTGCTCTTCCAGAGCCTCCTGCTGCTTTCGCACTTTCTTTGTGTTTTCTGTTGCCAGAGCACAGTTTTTCCTGTCTACTTCTGCCTGTGTATGAAGTCTCTTTATCTGTTCAAAAAGCTCCAGTGCCTTCTGGACTTTTTCTGAGATTTTACTGCAATTCTGCAATTCCTGATCGCAAATCAGCTTTTTCTGTTCCTCTGCATTTTCCGCTGTTTTCCGCGTTTCTTCCAATATTGGCAACTGTTTTTCCTGAGTCTTTAATGATTGTCCCAATTCTGTCAGTCGTCTCTCCGCATCATTTAAGAGAACACCGGTCTCTCTGATCTCATACGCATTTCTGATACGGCTGATCAGGGCTGTTGTTTTCACTATTTTTGCTTCATCATCTGCACATTCCTGCAGTTTCTGTTCCGCAGTTTCTAACTGATCAAACCATTTTAAAAGTGCTTCCGCCTTGGTATATAGTTCTCTTTTTTTGTCTCTATTTTCAACCGATTTCCGATAATCTTTTTCTGCCAGATCAGTATATTTTCCCAGCCAGTCACACAGTTTTTCCACTTCTTCCAGAAGGTCAGTAAGGCGTGTCATCTCGCCCTCTTCCAGTTGTTTTTTCAACTGTTTCAGAGTCTCTGATTCATATGTTTCAGGTATACGGATCCTGCTCACTTCTCCCTGACATTGTGTTTTCAAAACTGCGATTTCTTTCTCTTTTGCACGCTTTCGATTCCCCAGTTCTATCACAATATCCTGATACATTTCTGTGTTAAAAAGCTTTCGAAAAATCACTTTTTTGTCATCTGATTTTGCACGGAGGAGATCCATAAATTCTCCCTGCGCAATCATAGCAACCTGCATAAACTGACTCTTTGTCAGGCCTACGATCTCCTGCAGTTTACGATCCGTTTCTTTTGATGGATATTCCATTCCATCCGGCATAATCAGACTTACCGAACCTGTATTTTCTTTTGGTTTACCCTTGTTTGCACCTCTTGTGATCGTTTTGAGATGTCTCGGAACACGGCGCACTGTATAGATTTCCCGTTTTTCATCACGGCCTTCCGAAAAGACAAGTTCGACATACGGTTCTGAATCAAAATCCACATACTGGCTCTGCAGAACTACGCCTTCTTTTTTGTTTAAAGAAGAGCTGGCTTCTCCATATAAAGCAAAAACGATCGCATCAAAGATCGTCGTTTTTCCCGCTCCGGTATCCCCGGTTATAAGAAAAAGATTCTGATTTACTTTCTCAAAATCAATTGTAGTTTCTTTACCATATGAGCCAAATGCCTGCATTTTTAAACGTAAAGGTTTCATTTATTTCACCCCCTGAACCGTATGTAGTACATCCTGCAAAATCATCTTTTCTTCTTCGTCCAGATCTTTCAGGAAAGAGCAGCACAGCTCATACGGATCCAGCAATTCTTCTGTCTGTAACGTTCTGGTATAATCCGTTTTCCGCTGATTTTCCCTCCGGATCTCCAGCAGATTCGGAAATACCAGACGGATACGTTCCTGCATATCGATCACATCCAGATCCGCCTTATCTGTCAGGATCACAGTCACATAATCCTTACAGGATTCTTTCAAAACCTCCTCCAGAGTTCCTTTTACAACCTTCACCTGTCGCAACGGTTCAAGCGGTAAAATTGTTGTTTTTATCTCTCCTTTTACACCCATTTCTACCATAATAATGCCTTTTTGCTGCTGTGCTTCACTCACAGAGCAGGCAAGCGGAGTTCCGCAATAACGGTATAATTCACTCCCGACTTTCATTGGTTTGTGGATGTGTCCGAGTGCTGCATAATCAAAATTTCCTAGCACATCCGCAGATACCTCATCGATATTTCCGACCGTACGCATCTCGGAATCCATACGTTCCACATCCTCTGCATTCTTACCGGAAGGAAGATAAAACTGGTGGCTGACAAGTACATTTCTCTCGTCTGAATTAATTTTTTCACGTCCGATCAGACGATGAAGTGTTTCATTATAAGAAAGATTGTTTCCATTCTCATCCACTCCCACAACCTGTTTCACCATAGATGGTTTTACAAACGGAAGAAGATAAAAATTCACCTTTCCATCCTTATCTTCCAGGATAACTTTTTCAATGTATTCTTCTTCTGTTCTCGGTGGCTGACCAACCATATATACTTTCTGGTGGGATAAAACTTTTCGAAAACAGTCAATTCTCGGAGCACTGTCGTGGTTTCCGCTGATCATCATAATAACCGCATCCGGCACTGCTTCGGTAAGTCCGACCAGAAAACGGTCAAAAACCTCCACCGCCTCCGCTGACGGAACTGCCTTATCGTAAATGTCACCCGCAATTACCACTGCATCCGGCCGTTCCCTGCGTGCCAGTTCTGTAATTTCATCCAATATATATTCCTGATCTTCCCGAAGATCACGGTTCATCAGTTTTAATCCTATATGCAGATCCGATAAATGAAAAAATTTCATAGAAAGCTCCTTGTCAGTCAGTCTTTTTGCCTCTGCGTATATCATAACATTTCGATTGTTTGACTGCATCTTTTTCTTTTGAAAAATTAAACTTAAAGCACAGCCTTTGAATAAAATTTCATTGGTTTTGCTTTAATGCAAACTATTTTTTCTTTTTTTAACTGTAAACTTTTCTTTGTCCTCACAAAATTATATAATAAAAGTAAGCATTTATTATTTCGGGCGGTTTTACTTATGAATTCAGGTGTTACAGATACTGAAACAATAAGACCGGAGAGTCGGGAGGAGTTGATCTTATGTCGAATATAGAAGCTGTTGGAGGTACACGATTATGAGTGAGTATACCATCCTGCCGCTGATCAATGCATCTTTTCAGCCGGGTGAAGCGAAAAAGACGGTAGCCAGTTTTGAAGACAGGGATTTTCAGAAAATTGCACTTGCTGAATATTATTATTTTACCGGGCAGGCGGAGAAATGCAGTCATATAGCAGAACATTACCTGATGAGCCATAATATAAAGCTTAAGATGTCTTCCTGCCTGTTATATGTATATTCGAATCTGACACTTGGCAGAGCCGTGGCATCCAGAAAAGGGATACGGGAGATTCGGGAATGTCTTGAAAAAGAAATGAAATATTCTTCGTCTGCGGAGGATAAAGCAATTAGTGTATTTGCAGGATATATGTCTTCCGTACTTTTGCATCTTCCGGTAGATGAACTTCCGGATGTGGAATTTTATGCAGCAGCACTGCCTCCTGGAATTAAGATGTTTTCTGCCTATGTGATAGCTCATATGGTGTATTTGAAAGGGGAGTACGGCAGAGCGCTTGGAATTTGTGAGGCAGCATTCATGTTCAGGGACGGCACCTATCCGATTAGTATGATTTATCTGTATTGCATGATGGCAATGTGCCAGATGAATCTGAAACATCAGCAGAAAGCAAAAGACGCATTGATGCTGGCATGGGATATGGCGAAAGAAGACGAATTCCTGGAACCCTTTATTGAACATCATGGTTTGCTGCAGGGACTTCTGGAGTCATGTATCCGTAAGGAAGATTCAAAACTATATAACAAATTATCGGATAAGGTTATCAGTTTTAGCAGAGGATGGATGGCAATCCACAATCCAATGTCAGAGAATTTCGTAACAGATGCATTATCCACGGTGGAATTCTCGATTGCCATGCTGGCAAGCCGTGACTGGAATAACCAGGAAATTGCAGATTATCTGGGATTTTCACCCAATACGGTTAAAACTTATCTGAGCAGGATTTATGTGAAGCTGAATATAAAAAAGAGGGATGAACTGAAAAAGTATATGCTGAAATAGCAAAATATACTTTTTCGAGGTGAAACGGAGATTATATAGAAGCAGTCAACATGATAAAATCTTCATATACAGAAATTACCAACAAAATTCGATGTTTATTGGGAGGAAACTATATGAAAAAAGGATTTTTGATCGTCCTGCTTACGCTGGGCATGGTGATGATGCTGCTGCCAACAACGGCATATGCGGATACAGGCTGGTGTGATACTTGTGGTAACTGGGTAGATATAAACTATAGTAACTATGAATATTTAAACGCGCAATATCATCAGAGGCATGGTTATTGCCAAAAATGTGGTACTCATCTTTCGAATCCACGTTCTGAGCATAATTGGAGTGGAACGGCAACTTGCACAAGCGGACAGACTTGTACAGTTTGCGGCAGAACATCTAACCCACTCGGACACAACTACGAAAGCTCTGTGACGACAGAACCTACCTGCACTACAGACGGCGTTCGTACCTATGTCTGCAAGAATGACAGCAGTCACACCTACACCGAGCCGATCCCTGCCGTTGCACATGATTGGAGCTCAAACTGGATTTCGGATGAAAACAATCATTGGCATAAGTGTAATGCCTGCACAGAAACGACCGCTGTTGGGAAACACATTTGGAATAGCGGGGTAATAACTACTTCTCCAACCTGCACAACAGCGGGTGAGAAAACATATACCTGCTCTGCATGCGAAAGAAAAAAACAGAGATAATTTCTGCCACAGGTCATAATCTTGAAAAGGTAGAAAAGAAAGACGCCGGCTGCACCAAAGATGGATATGAAGCCTACTGGAGATGCCAGACCTGCAAAAAGCTTTTCTCAGACGCAGCAGGAACCGTGGAAATCAGCAATCCGACAGCGATTAAAGCAACTGGCCATAATCTGAAAAAGGTAGAGAAGAAGGATGCTACTGCTACAGAGGAAGGAAACAGCACATACTGGTTCTGCGATAAATGTAATAAGTATTTTAGTGATGCAAAAGCAGAAACTGAAATAAAAAAGGAAGACACAGTGCTTGCAAAACTTTCTACAGTAAACAAAAAGGAAACAGAGGCATCTTCAGCAAAGACAGCTAACGCAACAAAGGTGACCAGTACAACGGATAAAACAACGAAGTCCTCTCCAAAAACTGGTGACAGTACAGATGTGCAGTTATATGTGATTCTTATGCTCGTTTCAATAGGTGCTGCTGCAGGAGCTGGCGCTAAGAGAAAGCTTAAGACCCAGCGGTAATGACTTTAAAGAATTAAATTTAAAATAACTTCTATATAACGAAGGGGCTGTTCTCGACAGCCCCTTCGTTTTTGTTTTATTTACTTTTCTTCAGAATCCTTGTCTGCAGCGGAGCCATGACTTCACTCTCTGTTCCATAAAGCAATTCATACTCTGCCGGAACCGGAACAGCCTGTGGCTTACGCGCATAGTTCTGGATGAAGAGATATTCGATATCCTCGTTTTCTCTTACTGTTACAGAAACTCCTTCCGGAATAATCTCTATTGGAGATTTCAGACCTGCTTCTGCTGCTACTCTGCCATAGAAATCCTGGTAGAATCCAAGCTCCATGTCCGCGCATACATAATATACACGCCCTTTACCGAATGCTTTGTGTGTCAGCACCGGGTAGCCCTGATAGAAGTCCTCGCCATAACGCATCAGCACTTCTGCATCAGAAACTTTGACCAGTTCGCAAAGGTTTTTGCAAGTATATACGTTACTGATTCCAAGATGACTTCCCGCCTCCGGGATCGCATGATTTTCTTCCCAGTCATAGAGCGCATCTGTCTCTGTGCTGCGGAGTCCCGCCACATCCATAAGCCCATATGGAGTTCCGCCAAGGAAGCATCTATCAGTACCATCAACCAATCCTGACCAGTAGGAAAGCACCAGAGTTCCGCCGTTTTCCACATAAGCACGAAGCTTTTCTTCGTATCCGTCCTTGAACATATATGCCATCGGAGCCGCTAAAACTTTATAGTCTGCAAGCTCATGTTCCATTGCGATCACATCAACATTCAGCCCCTGCTCTCGCAGTGCACGATAGTTTTTCTGGACCGCTTCGCGATAGTGCATGTCAACATTTCGTGGTCCCTGTACATCAGCGATCGCCCAGTCATTCTCACGGTCATAGAGAACAGCTGCCTGTGATCTCATGCTGGTTCCAACCGTCTCCTGGATCTGTTCAAGGGCCTTGCCAACCTCTGTCACTTCCTTAAACACGCGGGTATCATCTCCGCCATAATGGTCGATCACCGCCCCATGGAACTTTTCAGAAGCACCACGGCTCTGGCGGAGCTGGAAGTACAGAACGCTATCAGAACCATGTGCCACAGCCTGGAGAGATGCAGCCAGATGCATTCCCGGTTTCTTAAGTTTGTTGATTGGTTTCCAGTTCGTCGCAGACGGGCAGGATTCCATAAGAAGGAATGGTTCCTTCTTGATACTGCGCATCAGATCATGCTGCATTTCCGCATCAACTGCAGTAAGATATTCTTCTTTTTTGTGCCAGCTTGGATAATTATCCCAAGATACCACGTCCAGAACATCCTTGAATTTTTTGTAATCCAGACCATCATAGTCATACATCAGATTTGCCGTCACGGGCAGTTCAGAACCACCCTCACGGATTGCATCAACCTCATTTTTAATGAAATCGATCGTCTGGTATGTCACGAATCTCTTCCAGTCAAGCTTCAACGCATGGAGTTCATTTTCACCCTTAGGGGACGGACTTTCAATCTGGTCAAAGCTATTGTATTTATGGCTCCAGAAAGTAGTGCACCAGCGTTTGTTAAGATTCTCGATCGTGCCATATTTTTCTTTCAGCCATTCACGGAACTTCGCCTGGCAGAGCGGGCAATGACATTCTCCGCCAAACTCGTTGGAGATATGCCACAGCATAACTGCCGGATGTCTGCCAAATCTTTCAGCTAATTTCTTATCAATTGCATGAACTTTTTCTCTGTATACCGGAGAGGTAAAGCAGTGATTATGTCTGCCTCCGAAGAATCTTCTGGTTCTGTCCGGATCCATACGAAGGACTTCTTCGTACTTGTCAGCCATCCATTTTGGTCTTGCCCCTGACGGAGTTGCAAGGATAGTATAGATGCCTTCTTTGTAAAGATTATTGATAATTTCCTCTAACCAGTCAAAGTTATATTTTCCTTCTTCTGGTTCAAGAACTGCCCAGGAAAAAATTCCTACTGACACAGTATTAATGTGTGCTTTTTTAAAATATTCAATGTCTTTCTGAAGGATATCCGGGCGGTCAAGCCACTGTTCCGGATTATAATCTCCACCGTGAAGGTAACGTTCGTATTTAATCTGTTTAGCCATTTTAGCTCCTCTTAAAGTCCCTTAAATACAAAGGAAAATTCCATCTTTTTGTCAGTTTTGAGTAAATATTCTTCGTGTGTGCGTGCGCCCCAGCTGTCGTCACCACCGATTCCCATCTGGTCTTTTGCGACACGTACAACGGTATAATGAACCTCCGGAAGTTCGTATGGATGCATTGCGTTTTCCATCTCATGTGGAGTGTACGGAAGTGCAGAGAACATCATTGGGCCATTGTTTTCGTCCATCTCAAAGAGCATTCCTCTTCCCTTGCGGTCGGTTACTTTTGCCCAGCGAACTTCTTCTTTTGCGCCACATTCCTGCGGTACCATATATCTTGCAATATTATCTGCAACCATATTTGCATAAATACCAAGTTTTGCACCTTTCTTACGGTCTGCATAAGTTTCTGCCTCGCCAAGTCCATACCATTCTACACGGTCATAATCTGCGTTGAATTTGAAGATCACACCGAATTCCGGCATATCACCGAGTTCTTTAACAGGGTCATACGTAAGAGTTGTTTTCACTCTTCCATCACCGAAAACTTCATAAGAAAGCTTGCATTCGCTGGTCGGTGTAGTCGGCATGATGTAGGTATAAGCTACTTTTACAGACTTCTCATTCACTTCTACTTCTGGCATATTTGACGGGCCATATGCTCCCTGTCTAAAGTCTTTGTGACTTAAGTACATGCTGGCAAGTTTCCACTGTCCATAGCGCATTCCCATAAGATTTCCACAGTCATTGTCGGTTGGTGCACGCCAGAAATTTGGCTTCGGAATTGCCTCGATCATCTCTTTTCCGGCATATTTATAAGATACCAGACCGCCGTTTAACACGGAGAAAAGTACTTCAAAGTGTGCGCCTCTGACACCAATATTGTGTGTGCTGCGGATCACTTTTACACCTTCCGGGCAGGTCTTTTTCGGTTCTTCAACCTGGTATACATACTGTCCAAAAGCCACCTCATGTCCTGCTTCTGCCCATGCTTTATCTTCTTTCAGATGGAAGGAAACAGTCACCGTATATTCGCCTGGTTTCTCTTCTTTTGCAAGCGGAAGTACATAAGTTTCTTCGCTTAATGGAGCAACTGCAGTTGCAAGAGAAGCCTTGTGGATCACTTTTCCATTCTTTGCAACAGTTACTTTGCAATCAAAAATATCTGTGCTTACAAACAGGTTTTTGTTGATGACTTTTACGCTGTCTGCACTGACTTCTGCAGTGATATTCTGGTAGTTGAATTTGACTTCCTGCATCTTTGGAGAAGCATCTCTGTTTCCGCCGTATGCGATACCATTTCCACTGAAGTTGTAATCTGTCGGACGTTCTCCGAAGTCACCGCCGTATGCCTGGAATTCTTTGCCGTAACGGTCTTTTTTGTAGATAGACTGGTCAATATAGTCCCAGATAAATCCACCCTGGTACTTCGGTTCTGCGTCTGTCAGATCTGTATATTTGTGCATTGCACCGCAGGAATTTCCCATTGCGTGGGTATATTCACAGCAGATAAACGGCTTGGAACTGTCTTTTGCAAGGAACTCCTTAATTGCTTCTACAGACGGATACATCTGGCTTTCCATGTCGCTGGTATCGTTATATCTGCGGTCGTGGCAAAGACCTTCATAGTGAACCAGACGGGTCGGATCTTCTTTGTGGAAGAACTGTGACATTTCAAAAATATCCTTGCCTCCGAAGGACTCATTTCCGCAGGACCAGATCAGGATCGCAGCGTGGTTTTTGTCTCTCTGGTACATGGAATTTGCACGATCAAGCATCATATCCAGCCATTCCGGTTTGTCATGCGGCACAACATAGGTGTAATCCTTCGTAAATTCAGCAACATCCCAGGAACCATGAGATTCAAGGTTTGTCTCATCGATCATATAGATTCCGTATTCATCGCAGAGCTGATAGATCAGGGATGCATCCGGATAATGGCAGGTACGGATTGCATTGATGTTGTTCTGTTTCATGATCTTAAGGTCTTTGCGAAGCTCTTCTTCGGACACGTGTCTTCCACTCACAGAGCTGAATTCATGACGGTTTACGCCCTTGAATACGATACGTTTTCCGTTCAGTGTCATGATACCGTCTTTCATCTCAAAACGACGGAATCCAACCTTCTGCGGAACTACTTCCTGAAGTTCTCCTGCCTCGTTATAAACCTCTAAAACAAGGTCATAAAGCTGCGGATCTTCTGCACTCCAGAGTACCGGATCTTCTACTTTCCAGGAATAAATTTCCTCTCCGTCGAGTGCTTTTTTATCTTCGATCACGGTCTCTCCATCTTTGGAAAGAGTGATCTTTACTGTACCTTTGCCCCAGGTATCTGTTCCGATCTCAAGTGCCGCTGTACTTAAAGTTTCGTCCGGGATTGCACGGATCTGAAGGTCATAAACATGAACCTCCGGCACGGTATAAAGATAAACATCTCTGTAGATTCCAGAGAAACGATAGAAATCCTGGTCCTCGCACCAGCTGCTTGCTGTCCATTTGAATACCTGTGCTGCAAGTTTGTTTTCACCTTCTTTTACATACTCGGTCAGTTCAAATTCTGACGGTGTAAAGGAGTCTTCACTATATCCTACAAACTGTCCGTTGAGCCATAATGCAATGCCGCTCTCTGCTCCCTGAAAAGAAATAAAGAGACGTTTTCCCTGCATTTCTTCCGGCACTTCGAAGTATTTCACATAGCTTGCAACCGGGTTAAAGTGCTCCGGAATCTCACCCGGATGAATGTCTTCGTGACCTTCCCACGGATACTGTACGTTGGCATACTGAGGTGCATCATATCCTTCCATCTGGATATGTGCCGGCACGCGGATATCATCCCAGTCCTTGCAGCAATAGTCTGCTTTTTCAAATCCCGGGATTGCACTTCCGTAGTTGCGGGCATAGTGGAATTTCCAGATTCCATTGAGATCGTAACGGAAAGACGTTGCTTTTTCCTGCGCTTCCTTTCCATCTCTGTAATATGTATGGTCAGAATGCGCATCCATTCTTCTGTCCTTAAAATACTGTGGATCCTTTACTAAAGAATAATCAAAAGTTTTCATTCTTATCCTCCTGCGTTATTATTTTTAAGCAAAAAAGGATGCCGCATAATCTGTCTGGGACATATTACGCAATATACCCACAGGCCCAAGCAGCATCCTTTTATTAAATTCATTGTTTACTTGACAGCACCGGTAATACCTTCTGCGAACTGTTTCTGCAGTACGAAGAAGACGATCATGGTCGGGATGGAACAGAACAATACGCCGCACATCAGCATACCATAGTCTGTTACATAACCTGTGATCAGGTTGGCGATCAACATTGGCATTGTCATTGCCTTATTATCTGTCATGATTACCTTCGGCCACAGGTAAGAGTTCCATGCGTTCATGAAGGTAATAACAGCTGCAGCTGCATATGTAGATTTCATTGTAGGAATGAACATCTGGAAGAAGATCCTTACTTCGCTCAGTCCATCAATACGAGCTGCTTCGATAATATCTACCGGGAATGATCTTGCGTTCTGACGGAACATCATGATCATAAATGGTGTAGAAATGATTGGAAGGATAAAACCAACTGCTGTATTCAGAAGTCCTGCTTTGGAGAACATTTTGAACAACGGAACCATGGTTGCAACCTGCGGAACCATCATTGCAAGAAGCAGCACGGAGAACAGTCTGTCTTTTCCTTTGTCATGATAAACTTCAAATCCATATCCTGCGATAGAGCAGATCAGAAGACAGATCACTGTGGTAAGGATTGCATAGAAAAATGAGTTTCCAAGTGCTCTCCACAGTGGCTGCTGAGATGTCAGATTATGGAAGTTTTCCATAAAATGACTTCCCGGAAGGATACGTCCACGGGATACATCTGTTGATGTATTTGTCGCAGCTGAGATCATCCAGTATAACGGGAATACAGAAATAAATGACACGATGATCAGAAAAATATAGGTAGGAATCAATCTTCTCTGAATGGCTGATTTGTTTTTCTTAGTCACGTGTATCACCTACTTTCAAGTTGATAAATGCAAGCACAGCTACCATTATGAATATGATAAATGACATTGCTGATGCATATCCAAAGTTCGGTACGTTTATAAAGCATGTGTTGTAAATATAGTGGGACATTGTGATTGTGGAGTTTGCCGGGCCACCTTTTGTCAGGTTGACAGACTCATCGAACAACTGCAGTGTACCATTGATTGACATGATAAAGGTCATGATAATTGTCGGTTTCAGAAGCGGAACAGTGATCTTCCAGAAGGTCTTCCAGCCGTTGGCACCGTCAATCTTTGCTGCTTCATATACAGAATACTCAATGTTCTGAAGGCCTGCAAGATAGAATACCATGTTGTAACCTGTCCATCTCCAGATCAGAGCCAGGATGATCACGATCTTGGCACTGGTGGAATTTCCCAGGAAGTTGTAGCCGGTTGATAAGATTCCAAGTTTGATCAGGATACTGTTGATCAGACCATCTGTTGCAAACATGGAACGGAAAATCAGTGAGTAGGAAACCAGGGATGTTGCACATGGAAGAAATACACATGTACGGAAAAATCCTCTGAGTTTCAGATCTTTGTTATTTAAAAGCTGTGCCAGAAGAATTGCCAGTATCAGCATGATCGGCACCTGAATGATCAGATAAAGAAACGTATTTACAATAGACTGCTGGAATACTTTATCTGCGAGAATACGCTTGTAGTTACTGAAGATCGGATCTGCAAATCTCATGTTTGCGCCAGCTCCGGTCTGCAGAGAAATGATGAATGCACGGATCATCGGATAGAAACTCATGACTGCGATCATAATGGATGCAGGTGCAAGGAAAAGCCATCCTGCAGTTCTCTGTTTTGCAACCAGAGTCATACCTTTTTTCCTGGAATTCATATGAACTCCCCCTTTCAAAACTTGCTGCCGTTTCCGGCAACTGTAACTCTTAACATAAGACAGGGGACTGCAAGCAGTCCCCCGCGCTCACGTAAATTTACTTATTTCAGTTTCACTTAATATCCAGAGGACTATTCAGTCATCTTGAATGCCAGTGTATCCTGTGCTTCCTGAAGAGCATCTTCTACAGATGTACCATTTACGATATTAACAACTGCTGTGTTGACACATTCTCTTGCTTCATAGTGATACGGTGTTTTTGTGAACTCCGGAATATGAGAAGAGTATTCTACGATTGTGGAGAAGATTGGCTGTCCGTTAAAGAATTCGTTTGGCTCATTGTAAACTTCAGATTCACCAGCCGGCAGATAACAGGAGATTGCACCTGATGCCGGAAGGATTGCATCATAGAAGTCTGTGCTGGAACCAAATGTGCTTGCAAGGAAATCTTCTGCGAGCTCTACGTTCTTGCAGTTGGATGTGATATACCAGGAAGAACCACCATTGTTTGCATAGTTTGTAGCTGTATCAACGTCGTCAACCTTAGGCATTGTTGTGATTTCCCAGAGACCTTTCTGATCTTCTGTAGACATCAGGGTAGCTGTGATCCAGTTACCATTTACGATACCAGCAGCCTCGCCGCCTGTGATTGTTGCGATATATTCATCCCAGTTGTTTACAAGTTTAACAACATCGTTTTTAACAAGGTCTACATAAAGGTTGATGCATTTTTCTGCAACATCGTTTCCAACGATATAAGCTTCGCCGTCTTCATTTACGAAGTTAGCTCCACAAGACTGCATCATCATCATCAGAGTATCGCCGCCTGTAGCTTCGCTTGTAAGGAGGTATTTACCTGTTTTTTCATGAAGGTCTTTACCGATTTCCATGAATTTGGACCATGTGATGTCTGTCAGATCATCCAGTGTATATCCAGCTTCTTCAAGGATATCTGTACGATAGCATGCAATAACAGCGCCGTTATCAAACGGAACACCATAATGTGTGTCATCTACCATGGAGTAGGACTGTTTCAGTTTTCCGAAATCATCCCAGTTGATATCCATATCTTTGAGATCTGTAAATGCATCCGGATAGCTCTTCAGATATTTCTGATAGCTGTTGTCCTGCATCAGAACGATGTCCGGAAGTGTGCTGTAGTCACCAGCGTTAGCTGCTGTTGTAAGTTTTGTCTGGCAGTCATCAGAAGATGTTTCGATAACGTCTACTGCGAATCCTTCGTGATCTTTTGCATACTGCTCACCAGCCATCTGCATAGATTTGATATTGAAGTTCTGGTCCCATGCCCATACTGTCAATGTGTTGTCATCTCCAGAATCAGCGGAAACAACGGTTGCTGTTCCTGCAAAAGATGCAGCCATGATACCTGTCATTAATACTGCAAGTAATTTTTTCTTCATGAATGTGTCCTCCTTTTATTAAGCGTATTCTCTTTTCCGAATTGCTTATGAACCAATTATAGCATCCCGTTTTTTGATATAGTTTGCATAACCGCACATATAATGTGCATTTTCGACCATTTTATATATTTTGCACTATTACACGTACATAAAATTGTATTTTTTGTTCGTTTTTCGCATTCTCACGATTTTTGTCGTATTATTTTGATGAAAAAAATCCTCTCTTTTTGACAGAATGTATATTTTTCTTATCTTCAAGAGAGGTGTTTGTTCTTATTTCATAAATTTTCTATTCATTTTTTGTACATATTTCACAGAATTTTGCTGCTTTTATGCAAAATAGACTTTTTCCGGATGCTGTGTCTTTATTGTGTGCAGCATCTCCTCTGTGAGATCGAGAAGCAATTTGATCTTTCGTCCATCTTCTTTGATGATCATCGTGTAATACGGAGTATTGTCATCATAAGAGGTATAATCATATTTTTTCAGCTGCTCCGTACCACCGTTTTTTTTATATTTAGCAACACTTTCGTGCCAGTGCGGCGCAACGACTTCCAGCTCCTTCAGCTCCAGTACATGGGCAGTCTTACGATACTTTTTGCCATAGATCACATCAATGCTGAGCTGATCATTTTCCAGGGTATACTCATAATCCTTCTGGCTGAAAATATCAAACACAAAATAAAGCGCTGCAAGAAGAAATCCTGCCAGCATAAAGGACTGGGATATTGTAATTCCCAGGATCACAAAGATCACTGCAAACAAAACCATTACTTTCCGGAGAACTCCGGACATGCTTTTTTTCTTTCGGGAGATCTGCTCCACAATCTTATAGTCGTACATATAAATGATTCCTTTCTGTTTTTCTACCATCCTTTTTCTGAATGAATATCAAATCGCAGAAGCTGCTGTTCATAGCTTTCCGGACGTTTCCGCCATTCGAGAGGAGTGACTCCCATCAGCTGTTTAAAGTTTCTGTTGAATGTCGAATTTGTCGTAAACCCACATTTGTGAGCAACATCCGCAACCGGGGCATCTGTGGTCTCCAGAAGTTCACATGCCATGTAGACACGTACGGTATTAATATATTCCAATGGGCTCATCTTCATGTAGGAAGTAAAAACTCTCCGGAAATGTGTCTCACTGATATGACAGATATTCGCCAAATCCTCTACTTTGATATCCTCCATGTAGTGATATGATACATAATCCAGCACACTGGTGATCATATTGGTAAGCTTACCGGCATTTTCCGCAACCTTATCCTCTCCTGAATCTCTGTTTAACCGGGCAATTTCTACCAGAAGTGCCGCAAGCACTCCCTTTGCTTCCTCCAGAAAAAATTCTTCACCATCTCTCATGATATCCAGAATCTTGTGGATTTTTTTCGAGATAGACAAATTCTCCTTCTCTTCAAAAAACAAAGCCCTGGAATAGATTCGCTGGATCACCTTTTCTGCCTTGACCGGATTATCCAGGAATTTTTTCATAAAACCTTCTACATCTATGAAAAGGTATTCCCATTTACTGACCGTCCCGATATCGCTGTTTGTTGTATGTGGATAGTTCGGCGGAATTACCGTAACGATACCTCCATAGAAGCGCTCTTCCTCTTCACCCAGCACCATAAATCCGTCACCACCATAGCAGTATCCAATCTCAAGATAATTATGAAAGTGAAGATAATCCACATCATTCCCGTAATTCTGGACCCACTTCTGTCCAAGAAGCGCCAGGATCGGACTTCCCGCTGACATCTGGTAATATCGGAACTCCATCTTCGGTTTTCTTCTTTTTTTTGCCATTTGAGTTCCCCGTTTCAAATAAACATTTATCTGTCTATTGTACTATATATTTTCCAACAAAAAAAGATTACCTTTTACAATTTCGGTAATCTTTTTCTGTCATTATATTTTAATTATTATTTATTTTTATTAACCATTTCTCCGACCACATAGCACAGAGCTGCAACGATCATACCATTGATGGATGCGATTCCCCATGTCACTACGTTTGCCACGATCGCACCAAGAATAACTCCGGCAACTGCAAACCAGTTGACTGTTACAATCTTAATGGTATCTGTATCGTAAGCCTTTTTATTCATGAAATAAGAGATGACCAGGATGATACCAACCGGCGGCAGTGTACAGTTCAGGATGTTCAGCCATCCGCAGAAATTGTAGTACAGCCATACCGAAAGCAGTGTTCCGATAACACCGGAGATCAGAACCATCGGTTTCTTTCTCTTATTGAAAATGTTTGCAAGACCAAGTCCTGCTGTATACAGAGCATTATCATTTGTTGTCCAGATATTTAATCCCAGAACCAGGATTGCAAGATAGAACAGATTCAGACGAATCATAACTTCAAAAATATCATTTCCGCCAACAAAGATATAAGAGATTGCTCCAAAGAAGAACATCAGGGAGTTTCCGATAAAGAAGGCAACTACTGTTGCGATCGTTCCCTGTTTACCATTTTTTGCAAATCGTGTGAAGTTCGGTGTTGCAGTTCCTCCTGATACAAAAGAACCAATTGCAAGTCCTGCACCGCCGATGACACTCAGAGAGCCGCTGGATTTAGCAAACTGATCAACGATCGTTCCATCTCCCTGCTTAACTGCCATGATCATTGCCACTGTTCCAAGAATTGCAACAAGCGGTACGGCAATATAACTGATCACGGTAAGAGACTTAATTCCAAAATATGCAGATGCAGTCATACATGCTCCTGCGATCAGGATCAGCACCCATTCTACCGCAGTGCTTCCGCCAAAAAGTTCACGTGCTACCGGAATTGCAAACATTGCAATACCTACGCCAAACCATCCGATCTGTGTAAAACTTGTCAGCGCAGAAGAAATATAAGAACCTTTTTCTCCAAACGCTCTCTTGGAAAGCAGGTCAAGGCTTAAGCCTGTCTCTGCACCTACATAACCAAGCAGACCTGTGTAAATACCAAGGATCGCACCACCCAGAAGGAGGGCTTTGATAAATCCCCAGAAGTCCAGTCCTGCTGCCATTTCCTGACCTACCCACATACTTGCAGAAAAGAAAGTAAATCCAAGCATGATCATAAACATTGTCACAAATCGGCGTCTGCTCCACTTCGGAACCGCGCACTCTGCAAAGTCAATATCCACCTTTCCCTGCTCTGCGCTGTTTGCTGTTGTCATTTTTTCACTCATTTGTTCTCCCCGTTTTTCCTTAATCTAAAATATATTTTCGCAGTGCGCCCGTAAATTCACCGATACGTTGCTCTGCGAGTTCTTTTAATGTGATATCTTTCATACTTTCGATGTATCCAAGTTCCTGACGATACAGCCATTTTGCATCTGCCGGGCGAACCTTCTGATAGTGGTTTGCCTTGATCCAGTCTTCATAGCTGATCGGAGTAGGATAACCAAGTTTCTCATCCAGAAGCTCTTTGAAATCGATCTTGTCAGCTCTTTCTTTGATTCCTTCCCAAAATTCCAGAACCTCTTCTACATGCTCATGGATCTCATAACGTCTTGCACCACCATCGTAGATGATACATTTTTCAAAAAGAGGGCTGCACATGGAAAGTGTCTCTCTTCTGAATTCAGGCGCAACGATACCACCCTTCCAGTAGAAATCCACGTCCGGAAGGTTGATCCCGGAAACACCCTTGTCCTGATAGGTACTGAAGATTCCTTCATAATAAACAGTGATAAAGCCTTCGAACTCCGGCCAGAATTCACGGATCTCTGCAGTAAGCTTCTCAAGGATATCGATTCCCTTGGTTCCGCCGATTGTAAAAATAATGATATTACGGAGTCTTGCGCCATGATCTCTGTAAAAATCAGTCACATAGCGAAGACAGTGGATCAGAGTCTCTCCACTTGCAATGATGTCACCGATCATCAGTGTGCTGTCCGGCACCATAGTAAGTTTGCTGTACTTGATCTCCAGACCTGCGATCTCTTCTTTTTCAAATACACGCTCACTGGAAAGAAAGCTGATATCATGAACACGGATATGCTCTCTGTAGCATGCCTCTTCCAGAGGATAGTTCAGCGCGCCTCTAAGAATAGAAAGAATATTTGCTGTCGTAACCTTCTTCTGTTCCTTCAGATAATAAAGCATCTGAGAAGTCGAAGAAACAAGGCAGTTGTATACCTCATAACCTACTATTTCCGGTGTATTCAGAAGCTTTCTTGATTCTGCTTCAGAAATAACATAATACTCATTTTCATAATCTCCGCCTTCCAGACGATAGCAGGCAACACCCTGCTCATCGAACTCCGGCACCAAAACTACATTGTCCCAGTTTTTCATCTGTACCTTTTCCCTTCCTGTGTATTTTCCCTTGACCTTTGTAACTTATGAATTTACATAACAAAACATCTTACAAAAGAGTATGATGAACTGCATGGATTGTCAAGTAGAAAAAGCATTTCCGACCACTATATTCATAAAAAAGATCCCCCTGCCATCACTGGCATTGAGATCTTTTTTATTTCCAGTCTTCTGACCGGTTTATATCGCTCCCAGAATTTCTCTGGCGTTATTGATCCGTTCTTCGGATGGCGGTCTGACGCCTTCCAGCGGATAAGGAATTCCCAGCTGTTCCCACTTAAATACACCGAGTGTATGGTACGGAAGCACTTCGACTCTCTCCACTGTTTTTAAAGTATGGATAAAATCTGCAAGCCTGTGGAGATACTCATCTTTATCGCTGCCTCCCGGGACCAGTACATGGCGGATCCACATCGGTTTTCCTATATCTGACAATTTCCGTGCCATTGCCAGAATATTTTTGTTGGACTGTCCTGTAAGCTTGATATGTTCTTCTTCATCAATCTGCTTGATGTCGAGAAGAACAAGATCAGTATACTTCATAAGCTCCAGCCATTTAGAATAAAAAGGTTCTTTTTCTGTATAAGGATTGGCACTGGTATCAAGAGTTGTGTGAACTCCTGCTGCCTTTGCCTGACGGAAAAGTTCTGTCAGGAAATCAATCTGGAGAAGCGGTTCTCCTCCGCTCACAGTGATTCCACCTTTGTTACCCCAGTAATTCTTATAGCGAAGAGCCTGTTTCAGAAGCTGAGACGGGGTGTACTGCTGCCCCTCTCCCATTTTCCAGGTGTCCGGATTATGGCAGAACTGGCAGCGCATTGCACATCCACTCAGGAATATCACATATCTGACGCCCGGTCCGTCTACTGATCCGAAGCTTTCCAGAGAATGGACATATCCTTTGATTTCTTCACTCATTATTACATTCTGTCGTGGCAGGTTCTGGCGATAACATCCAGCTGCTGCTCTCTTGTAAGGTCGATGAATTTAACTGCATATCCGGATACACGGATTGTGAAGTTTGCGTACTCTTCTTTTTCCGGATGTTCCATTGCATCGATCAGTTTTTCTTTACCAAATACATTAACGTTGAGGTGATGAGCACCCTGGTCAAAGTATCCGTCAAGTACATGAACAAGGTTCTCTGTACGTTCTTCTTCTGTATGTCCCAGAGCATCCGGGTTGATGGTCTGAGTATTGGAGATTCCGTCAAGGGCATCTTCATAGTCCAGTTTTGCAACAGAGTTGAGGGAAGCAAGAAGTCCGTTCTGCTCTGCGCCGTAGGACGGGTTAGCTCCAGGTGCCAGCGGCTCGCCTGCTTTTCTTCCATCCGGAAGGGATCCTGTAGCTTTACCATAAACAACGTTGGATGTGATGGTAAGGATAGAAGTAGTAGGTTTGGAATCACGATAGGTATGGATGTGTTTCAGTTTCTCAAGGAATGTAGAAAGCAGTGTTGTTGCGATCTCATCTGCTCTGTCATCATCGTTACCATAGCGTGGGAAGTCACCTTCTACTACGAAATCTGTTGTGATTCCGTCTTCGTCACGGATTGCTTTAACTTTTGCATATTTGATAGCGGACAGGGAGTCTACTACGTGAGAGAATCCTGCGATACCAGTTGCGAAGGAACGGTCAACCTTTGTATCGATCAGAGCCATTTCTGCTGCTTCATAGTAGTATTTGTCATGCATGTAGTGGATCATGTTCAGTGTTCCAACATACAGATGAGCCAGCCAGTCCATCATTTTGTCATATTTTGCGATTACTTCGTCATAGTCAAGGTATTCAGAAGTAATTGGCTGATACTGAGGTCCTACCTGCTGTTTTGTCTTCTCATCAACACCACCGTTGATAGCGTACAGAAGACATTTTGCAAGGTTTGCACGAGCTCCGAAGAACTGCATTTCTTTACCTGTTTCAGTAGCAGATACACAGCAGCAAATGCTGTAGTCATCGCCCCATACCGGGCGCATAACATCATCGTTCTCATACTGGATAGAGCTTGTCAGTACGGAGATGTCAGCTGCATATTTCTTGAAGTTTTCCGGCAGTCTTGAAGAATACAGAACAGTAAGGTTCGGTTCCGGAGCCGGTCCCATGTCTTCCAGAGTGTGCAGGAAACGGAAGTCGTTCTTTGTTACCATTGTACGTCCATCCTGTCCCATACCTGCAACTTCCAGAGTTGCCCATACCGGGTCACCGGAGAACAGCTGGTTGTAAGAAGGAATACGTGCAAATTTAACCATACGGAATTTCATTACCATGTGGTCAACAAGCTCCTGAGCTTCTTTCTCTGTAAGAGTTCCGTTCTCAAGGTCTCTTTCAATATAGATATCAAGGAATGTAGAGATACGTCCAACACTCATTGCAGCACCGTTCTGAGTCTTGATTGCTGCAAGATATCCGAAGTACAGCCACTGGAATGCTTCTCTTGCATCTTTAGCCGGCTGTGAAATATCATATCCGTAAGCTTCAGCCATAACTTTCATGCCTTTGAGCGCGCGAATCTGATCTGCGATTTCCTCACGAAGCTGGAAGTCATAACGTCTCATACCCTGACGGTCGCAAGCTGCGAAGTCTTTCTGTTTTCCTTCGATCAGAGCGTCGATACCGTACAGTGCTACTCGTCTGTAGTCACCAACGATACGTCCACGTCCATAAGTATCCGGAAGACCTGTCAGGATCTTGTTGTGACGGGCTGCTTTCATTTCTGGTGTGTAAATATCAAATACACCCTGGTTGTGTGTTTTGAATTCGTAGTTATGGAAAACGTCTTTGATCTTGTCGCTTACTTTGTATCCGTAAGTCTCACATGCCTGCTCTGCCATTTTGATACCACCGTATGGCATGAATGCACGTTTCAGCGGTTTGTCTGTCTGCAGACCAACAACTTTTTCAAGATCTTTGAGGTCTTCATCGATGTATCCCGGGCCATATGCTGTCAGAGATGTAACAACCTCTGTCTCCATATCCAGAACGCCGCCTTTTGCACGCTCTTCTTTCTGAAGTTCCTGAAGTTTTCCCCACAGTTTGTTTGTAGCCTCTGTAGGTTCTTCCAGGAAGGAAGCATCTCCGTCATATGGTGTGTAGTTCATTGAAATAAAATTACGAACGTCGATTTTTTCCTTCCAACGGTTTCCTTTGAAACCTTCCCACTGTGAAAAGTTTTTCATTTTTGCACCTCTCTAAAATAGAATTTATTCCGCGTATGTCCCGTCTAACTTTTCTCCTAAAAGAAAAATAAGACCGGAATCTTATTATAGTTACATGTGAACTCTCCCTCGTTCACGCCGCTAGTTTACACTATAGAAAGTACCCTTGTCAATTAATTAACGCATGCTTTTAATTTTGTACAATTTATAGTTGTTTTTTGAAACTATTTATCAATATATTGTATTTTTACGAGTGCAACACTAATTTTTTCGACTTCTGCCGCAGTTCAGTTATTTCCTATCTATATTTGAAATTTTCTTTATAATAGCAGTTTTCGCTGCATCCATATGGAAAAAGTTCTTCTTTCAGATTCTGCCAGTAGATAACATTCGAGTCAGATACTTCCAGAATACTCAGAGCTCTCCGAAGATTCCGAATATCTTTTTCCATAAAGTCTGTATAGTTTCCTCTGCCAACCAGTTTGAGGTGTGTGATCCCTGCTTCCTGCAACTGATATAACGCACACAGTCCGCAGCCCGTCTCGCCGCAGAGATAACCGTTGGTGTCCTGTGAAATACTTTCCGGCAGCTCCTCTCCGGTAAAATCAATTGTTTCTTGGTTTTTTTCTTGTTTCCATTTGTTGAATTTTGTCGATTCTTGTACTTTTCTCGTACTCATAGCTCCCAATCGATACGGTACACGACACAGATATCCCATCTCATCGCAATGAAGGGAATTGCAGAATGCTCCGGTAAACTGGCAGAGCTCGTTTAAAATAAATGCTTCAAATTCCACCCTGCTCTGTTCCGGCATTACATTTTGTACATGCCCTGACTGCTCCGTTTCTGTTATTCTTTGATATGCGATAATACTTTGCATATCTTTTATCGTATTCTTTCTGTGAAAGATCACACGTTTCAGTTTCAGCTTCTGAAAGAAATCCACCATGCCCCGATTTACTTCCGCTGTTTCCCCGCTAAGATGAATTTCACAGTCGATATTGTTCTGTCTTAAATACAGAATCAGCGCCGGATCCGCAATAATATAGCTATGAAACCCAATCTCCATACACCTCTTTATGATCTCAGCAATCTCCGGATACTGCTCTGGAATATAATAAAGAGAATTAAACGTCAGATGTACCGGCCTGCCATATTCTTTTACCATAGCAGAAAGGATCTCCATTTCACTGAATGAACCAATCTGTACATTATAAGCCAGCACCTCTCTTCTGTTGAGCGGCATAACTGTCCCATATTTCTTTGCCCACTCATAAGGCACATACCCACTGAAAAATTCGTCCGCTCCTGCCCTCACAAAACGCTCGTACTCTTCCACCGATCCCAGTCCCGCTGTAATCTTCATTCGCATTTTCCTCATCGTTATCTTATTTTATTGTTCCTGTCCATCTGGTCTGACACCCCTTATGACAGTCCCAATACCAGCCGGTCGATTCCTGCTGTTACATATGCTTCCAGTTTTTCAGGATGTTTCAGTACTTCCGTATCTACTCCAAACAGTGAATTGTATCTTCCCGTCATATGCAGATGTTTTGGGTACAGCACCATATTCCGTTCGCAGAAATAAGGACAGTTCGTCACCAGTTTCTGTTTTCCTCTCTCACCATCCGTACAGATTGCGTGCAATGGACAGTACTGGGAGGTATTGGTCTGATAAAAAGGAAAATGCAGACTGTTTTTTTCATTCAATGTGCCCGGAAAGTTTTGTGCATATCCACAGGCTTCCCATTCATAACGCCAAATATTACATTCTTCTCCAAGAAATTTCCTGTAAAATTCTGCATTCAGACTGTTCTGCTCATATAAAATCCGGCCGCCTTTTTTATAACCCATCCGTGGATCTTTTTTTCGTTTATTAAGAAGCGTTCCCAGAAGTGGTGTCATTCGTTTCGGATACTTTCGCAGAATTCCCACCATTGCCCAGTCATTGACAACAACCTCTACTGTGGTCTGTCGCTCTTTGCACCAGTTATCCACTTTTGCCAGCAGTTCGTCCGTTGTTTTCAACATATCCTCACGGATATATGTGTATGCAAGTGTGATGGAAATATTTTCTCTCTGTGCTTTTTCCATCATTTCAAACAGACATCTCTCCTCTGGAAACAACAGATGGCAGAACTGATTTCCTATATACAATCTGTCTGGGGCGATATCTGACACTGCCTGTGAAAATCCATTCTGAATCCAGTAATTTTCCATGAATGCGGAAATATCTTCTTTCAGATACGCCTGATACAATTCCGGGTGGTCCAGCTCGAACGCGACTTCCGATACACGATTTATAGCTTCTGCCAGTTTATTTACCGGCACATCCTGAAACCACTCTTTCTTCTGCTGATCCAGACCTTCTGCAAAAATTTCATCTTTTTCTGCCGGATAACCGGTCAGTTCTTCAGCCAGTTCTGCATCATCACATTCTGTTTTCAGGCGAATATATCTGCTGTAACGGGCGACAAGTCCCTGCACTTCTTTTCTGAAATCTTCCTGCTCTGTAAATGCAGAATACACCGTATAAAATTGTTCCTGCTGCTCTTTCTGTATGCAAAATTCCTTTACCTGAATCTCCCGATACGCAGAATCATTACTGTTATAAAAACAGATTCGAAACTGTCCGACATCCGCAATCTCCTGTTGCAGCCGGAATTTAAACCCGTTTTCTGCCAATTCAATGAGCCGGATTTCTTTATCATCTGCAAAACCGGCCAGCAGCCCGAATGGAATCATGGATATTCCGTTTATCTTATTTTTGTTCATTTGCAGTATCTCCATAAAAATCAACTCACAAGCAGATTTCTGTGTTCTACGGATGTGGAAAATACAATCTTTGCGGTTTCTTTTGTTTGCGGCAAGTATAGCACCCTGCTTCTGGTCGGTCAAGCAACGGCTTAATAATTTTAACAATTTCCCCAAATGTTCCTCTTGTTTTTTCGAACATATGTTTGTATAATAGATATATGATCACACAGATTACAAATAATAATTACACAACGCAGGAAAAGTTACAGATTCTGGCAGATGCAGCCAAATATGATGTCGCATGTACTTCAAGCGGTTCCAGCCGACGCGGAAAGAAAGGAGAGCTCGGCAATGCAGAGGCATGTGGCATCTGTCACAGTTTTGCCGCTGATGGAAGATGTATTTCCCTTCTCAAGATCCTGATGACAAATCATTGTGCCTATGACTGTAAATATTGCATCAACCGTGCCAGCAATGATGTACGCCGCGCCACCTTTACGCCACAGGAAATCTGTGAACTAACCGTTGAATTTTACAAACGGAACTATATCGAAGGGCTCTTCTTAAGCTCCGGTGTCTTAAAAAATCCGACCTATACCATGGAAAAAATGTGTGAGACACTGCTGCTCCTCCGTACCCGGTACCATTTCAACGGATACATTCATGTAAAAACAATTCCCGGGGCCTCTGACGAGCTGCTTGCCACGGCCGGATATCTGGCAGACCGCATCAGTGTCAATCTGGAACTTCCGACAGAAACAGCTCTGCGTTCTCTTGCCCCCAATAAAACCATGCAGAATATCCTGAATCCCATGGGAAAAGTACAAAGTACTATTGCCTCTCACCGGATAGCTGCTGGAAAGTCTGCATATATGGATCGAAGCCGGGGAAATCAGTTTTTAAGAAATGGTATTTTCTCAGACGATTCCAAGAAAACCTTCAGAGAAAAACTCAATATGCAGAATACCGATGCAAAACCCGGGAACAATCCCCCCCTCAAAAAAGAGGATCCGAATCTTATCTCCCATGATAAAAATAAATTCACGAAACATATCCTGACATGGGAAAATGCCTGTCAGCTGGCACCTCTTGACATGTCTGATCTGAAACGGAATTTCGCTCCGGCAGGGCAGAGTACCCAGATGATCATCGGTGCCACTGGCGAAAGTGACTATACTCTGTTACAGACGAGCCAGGCTCTGTACCAGGGCTTTGATCTGAAACGAGTCTTCTATTCGGCATATATTCCGTTAAATGATGACTCCATTCTCCCTCAGATTGGAACTCCACCTCCACTTCTGCGGGAACATCGCCTGTATCAGGCAGACTGGCTGCTACGCTTCTATGGCTTCCAGGCAGATGAACTGTTATCCGAATCTCAGCCCAACTTCAATGAACTGCTGGATCCCAAATGCGACTGGGCGCTGCGCCATCTGGAACACTTTCCAGTGGAAGTTGAAAAAGCATCTTATGCCACGTTGCTTCGGGTTCCCGGAATCGGGCCAAAATCCGCCAGCCGGATCACTTATGCCAGACGATATGGCCGTCTGAATTTTGACAATCTGAAAAGAATGGGCGTAGTTTTGAAACGCGCACATTATTTTATCACCTGCGGTGGCAGACAAATGTATCGTACTCCCATTGAAGAAGCCTATATCACCCGACAGCTGGTTCAGGTAGATGCAAAAGATTCCTGGAAAGTACAACATTCCAATGAATCTTATTCCCAGATGACTCTCGCTGATTTTGGGATCGGCTAAACTTCCCTCTGCCAGTTTCCAGCCACTTTTACATATAGGATCAGAATACGGAATAAAAATATGAAAATATATACTTGCCAGGACCGCTTAACGGATATCATGACCTGCATCTATGATGCCTGGTCAGAAGCCCTGAAAGTCGGTCATAACCAGATTGGACTAAAGAAAGAACCTATCTTTCAACAAACAATGTTTGATGAATATATCCATGTGGATGGTGATCCTTCCAAAGCAGAAAAAGTTATACGCTCCATTCGGAGAAGCATCTCTGAAACTGCATACATGAACATCTACTACGCCTCATTGTCTGCGGATGAGAACGCTCTGCAGGCAATCTATGACTTTCTTCGGGTGGGGTTTGCTATTGGCAGTACTGTAGTCGGGCAATATACGAATCCACATGTAATGAATCTTCTCGAACTCCGGCGCCAGGTATCAAATGAAGCGCATCATTTTCGGGAATTTGCCCGTTTTCAAAGTCTGGAAAACCAGGTCTATGTCAGTCATTTGGAGCCCAGGAATGATGTAATCATGCTGGTTGGCAACCATTTTGCCAACCGTATGCCCTCCGAACACTGGATGATCATCGATGATAACCGCAAAACTGCCTGTGTACATGTAAAAGATGGTGAAAATTATCTGCGCTATCTGACGGACGATGAATTTTCGGTATTACAAAAGACAGAATCTTATGAAGATGAATATACTGATATGTGGAAAACATTCTTCCATGCCATAAGCATTGAACAACGGAAGAATTACGTCTGCCAGCGAAATTTATTTCCCATCTGGAAAAGAAAACATGCCGTGGAATTCAGATAATTCAAGAATGCCCTGATAGATCAGTTTCCACCACATAAAAAGACCGAAACAACACATTCCGGTCTTTTTTCATCATATCCTATTTCATTACACATGGAAATTTCGCCCGACAACGCAAGTAAAACATGGAGATTTCCCTTTCTCAACCAGAACGGTCTTAGAACAAAAGAAGCGGCATGCCGCACAGAATAAAGCAGAAACGAATCATATCACTGTCCTTTAATGCCGCCAGACAGCTACATAATTTTCTTTCTTCCATACTAGCATGCCGCACTGTGTACGTCCATCAAAAGAGTTCGAAACTTATTGACAAACTCCGCACTTCTTCGACATTTATTTTACTTCTACAAGCTCAATCTTAAAGTTCAGCTCTTTACCAGCCATCTCGTGATTGGCATCAAATGTAATTGTCTTTTCATCTTTGGCTGTAACTTTGACCGGGAAAGGCTGCCCATACTGATTAGACAAATATACCTGCTGACCTACTGTCAGGTCCTCTGCACCCGGAAGCTGTTCAATCTCAAGAGTAAAGATCGCATCCGGATTCGGCTGTCCATAAGCCTCTTCCGGCATCAGATGGATTTCTTTGATTTCTCCGACCTTCATGTCTGCAACAGCTGCATCAAAGCCTTTGATCATCTGTCCTGCTCCGCAGACAAACTCCAGCGGCTGTCCACGATCATAGGAAGAATCAAACTGTGTTCCATCGTTGAATGTTCCCTTGTAATGTGTACGGCATGTCTTTCCTACATTCGGTCCGGAAAATGCCGGTTTATGTGAACCACAGCCGCCACAGCTGCTTCCACAGGACTCCCCTTCCTCATGGTTTCCACAGGAATGTCCTTCTTCATGATGATGGTCACAGGTTGTTCCTGCTGATTCCAGTTCGCCCTTCAGATAAGCTTCTACTACTTCATCGGTATTTCCCTGTGCACCGGAGCATAACTGAATACCTGCCTCCGCAAGTGCAGTCTGTGCACCTCCTCCAATACCACCGCAGATCAGTACATCAATCCCCTGTTCTGCCAGAAGTCCGGCCAGGGCACCATGTCCAGTTCCGTTAGAACCGATCACTTCACTTGAAACAACTTTGTTGTCTTCTACTTCATAAACCTTAAAGTTTTCTGTTTTTCCAAAATGCTGAAAAACATTTCCATTATCATAAGTTACTGCAATTTTCATTATAAAAATCCTCCAATCCATACTTTGTCGCTCAGATTAGTATAGCTTGTCGGAGAAATAAAAGCAACCAGTAAACTGCAAAGGAATAACCATCTTCACCAGTTACCTTCACCAATGAATATTAAAATCCAACGAATTTTTATATTGCTTATATTTTCCATCTGTGAGCAGTTTTTTATATGCGTCGTATGCGGCCTGAAGACTGTCATATTTTACTGCGGTCTCAGCCAGCTCTTTTTTTGCAGTGCCTGTGCTCATCTGCGCTGCAATCGCAACGTAATCAGGGCCATATCCTGTACGTTTGGCGGTTGTAGATTCTGCTACATAATATTTATTATCTGCCGTGCAGACAATCACAGGAATCTTCTGGTTCGCACCGACAACATCTGTATTAACAGAAGTCCAGAGCAAAGCACGTTTTCTAGCATCCTTCGCCCTTCCATAATATGCCCAGGTTCCTTTCTTAAGGAGACTGTCAGATGCCATCTTCATCTCTATCCTTGGAACCATAGTAGATTTTTGGCATCTGGAATCGATTTCAAAGATGCCAGTTACACCGTTCAGTGCATTACTTTCCTGAAGAACTCTGTCGAAGTTTTCTTCCAGGTTAAACCAGTATTCTTTTACTTCATCGTTTTCTACACTGTCTCCTTTTCCGGTTTTCCAGTCAAATAAAATACCGGTTTCAGGATTCATGGACACTTCGCATATTCCACCTGCAACAGGATACCCTTTCCAGTTATCCGTATCCGGATCATCATTGGAATGAGAGATTCCGGCAATTGTCACCGTATCTGAAGACTGCCATTTGTCTATTTTCTGCTTCAGATGAACGATCTCCTTTACATCTTCATTTCCCTCTATTCCCGTTTCCATCACCACTTTGTCATACGCCGTCCTGACATTTGCAAGATCAGTTGATTCCCTGCTTTTTTCTATATATTTGGTATAAGTCGGTGCAAGAACACCTATAAGAATCGCAAGAATTGCAATGATGATCACAAGTTCCACAAGTGTAAAACCTTTGTTTCTGTTTTTCATATATTTTCCTTACATTGTATAGTTTAACATCTCTATATCATATTTTATTTGATCGTGATTTGCAAGCTATTCCCCAATTTTATTGACACCTTAACCAGGTAACTGGCAGGAGTTTTTCAATTTTCCTTGCCCGTTTTAATAAAACATGCAATAATTATTTTGTTTTTTATACACATGACTGAATTTTATAAAATATAAATACGAGGAACAAATCAAGATGAAAACATACGAAGAATTACTTTCTGATATTGAAGACGATATGGAACTTATGGGGGCATTGCACATTGTTTATGCCATGGAAGAAAACGGTGTTCTCACCGGTTATGATTATCTCCCGGAAGAGCCTTATACAATCTCTGTGACCTTAAAAGACCTTCAGGAAAAAATTCATCAGCAAATGCTCTATGACAAAGCATCTGCATATACTTATGATTCTGATAAAAGCGCCCCAAAACTGGCAGTAATTTTCCCGGGAATCGGCTATACTGCTGACAAACCACTCCTGTATTATGCAAGCCGTCTTGCCAGACATTATGGGTATCAGATTCTCGCTGTATCCTATGGAACCCTCCCTGAGAATGTCAAGGGTGATCACGCAAAAATGAAGCAGGCTTTTGAGCTTGCTTATGAACAAACAGAACAGGCTCTGCAGGATATCGACTGGAATTCCTATGGCAGCATTCTCTTTATTTCCAAAAGCATCGGTACAGTTATCGCTTCCGCTTATGCTTCCAGACATAATATAAAAGGAAAAAGCATCCTGTTCACACCTCTGACTGACACTTTTTCCTTTGCTCGTCCCGGCAGCATTGCATTTCACGGTACTGCAGATCCATGGGCAGAAACAGACTCTATCCGTACACTGGCTGAACAAAAAGAAGTCCCTCTTTTTCTTACGCCAAATGCCAATCACTCTCTGGAGACCGGCGATGTACAGGCAGATCTTTCGATTATAAAAGCCACAATGGAGCATGTTAACCGTTTTATTGCAACTCCGTAGATTATTTCGTATATTCCTGAATCAGGGCAAGAAGGAGCTCCACACTCTTCTCCATTCCTTCCACACTGATATGCTCATATGGTCCATGAAAAGCATGTCCACCTGTTCCAAGATTTGGACACGGCAGTCCTTTGAAGCTTAACTGGCATCCATCGGTTCCTCCACGAATTGGAAGGATCAATGGTGCCACACCTGCTGCCTCACATGCCTTTTTCGCATGGTCGATCAGATGCATGTGCTCTTCTACAATTTCTTTCATATTGAGGTACTGGTCAGTAATCTTAAGCGTTACCGTCCCTTCGCCCCACTTTGCATTTAAGTTCTTTTCTATCAGTCGAAGAGTCTTCTTCCGCTCTTCGAATCCGTTTTTGTCATGATCTCTGACAATATAATTAAGTTTCGCTTCACCGACTTCCCCCTGCATGCTGATCAGATGATAAAATCCCTCATAGTCTTCGGTTCCTCTCGGTGTCTCCATAGATGGCAGGCAGTTGTTGATCTCTATCGCAACCAGACTGGCATTGATCATCGTATCTTTTCCTTCACCCGGATGAACATTAAATCCCCTGATTTCAAATTCTGCTTTGCAGGCATTAAAATTCTCGTACTGAATCTCCCCTTCACTGTCACCATCCAGAGTATAAGCATACTCTGCACCAAACTGATCCAGATTGAAATGTTCCGCTCCCATTCCAATTTCCTCATCCGGAGTAAATGCTACACAAATCGTGCCATGCGGCCGATTTTCTGTCTGGATTCTTTCAATCATAGTCAGAATCTCTGCAATTCCTGCTTTGTCATCTGCTCCCAGAATCGTTGTTCCATCCGAAGTGAGCAGTGTACGTCCTTTTAGCCCTGTCAGATGTGGAAATTCATTCGGACTCAATACCAGTCCGCTTGTGCCAAGTACCAAATCCCCGCCATCATAATTTTCGGTAACCATCGGTCGGATCTCATGATCACAAAAATCAGAAACTGTATCCATATGTGCGATAAATCCAAGTGCCGGAATCTCTTTTTTTCCTTCCGTCGCCGGAAGTTTTCCATACAGATAACACTTATCATCAAGGACTACCTCTGTCAGGCCAAGTTCCTTCATTTCTTTTTCCAGCTTCCTCGCCAAATCAAACTGACACACAGAAGACGGAACTGTCTCACTCTCTTCATCACTCGGCGTACGCACTGTCACATAGTTGATCAGTCTTTCCCATGCTTTCATAATATCTGCTCCTTTGTTTCTATTTAGTTCTCTGTCTGATGTATATCTCCGGATTGTCTTATTCTTGTGACACGCTCCCACCACTTAAATCTCTGATTTTGAAGTGGGGGCTTC
>ULPS01032573.1_pt1 | contig 35565 bp, 38 predicted proteins | sample 1953711 | NCBI WGS metagenome assembly ULPS01 (sample SAMEA4835635, study PRJEB28245) | human gut metagenome | biome: gut microbiome; material: fecal sample | place: Denmark | collected 2008 | reverse complement strand
CGGCGGCGCACGGCGGCTCTGGCGGCCGCGGAAGCGGCGTGGCGCGCGGCGAAGCGGGATTCTGTGGGACTGATGATGGGAGAGTAAGGAGGAGCGTATGAAGATCGTTCTGGCTACGCATAATAAAGGGAAGATCAGGGAATTTCGGGAAGCTCTTGCCGAGATCGGCTGGGAAGCGGAGCCCATTTCCGAAGTGGCAGATCTGCCCGATCCGGACGAAACGGGGGCGACTTTTGAAGAAAACGCGCTCCAGAAGGCGCGGTACTATTCTGCCGCCATCCATGCGCCGGTGCTGTCCGATGATTCCGGTATCGTCGCGGACGCACTGAACGGCAGGCCGGGGATCTATTCCGCCCGCTATGCCGGAAAACACGGCGACGATGAGGCCAATAATCAGAAGCTCATCCGGGAGCTCGCTCCATACAGCGGCGAAGAGCGGAAAGGCCGCTATGTGTGCGCGGTGGCGCTCGTCTGGCCGGACGGACGGGAAGTGACCGCCGAAGGCGTCTGCGAGGGGATCATCCGCGATTTCTACGCGGGGACAGGCGGATTCGGCTACGATCCGCTCTTCTTCCTGCCGGAATTCGGAAAGACTATGGCGGAGCTTTCACTGGAAGAAAAAAACGGCATCAGCCACCGGGGACGCGCGCTGCGGGCGCTGATAGAAAAACTGAAAGAGGAGAAATAAGGCCGTCTGCGGCATGAGTTTAGAGAAAATAATACCCTTCTGATGAATATTTGACATTGAGCATATCAAATATTCCTGATATTGAGCATGCAGGTATACTATATTTCTGATATAATATACAACATAAGGCTCATGTGGAAAGGAGGGAGAGAGAACATCAGCATGGCAAAAAAGAAATTAAAGCTTTTTGGATTCAATAACCTGACGAAAACGCTCAGCTTCAATATGTATGACATCTGTTACGCGAGCACCGCGGAAGACCGGGAGAATTATATCGCTTATATCGACGAGGAGTACAGCGCGGACCGTCTGACCAAGCTCCTGACGGACGTGGCGGACATGATCGGCGCGAATATCCTGAATATCGCTTCCCAGGATTACGATCCGCAGGGGGCGAGCGTGACGATGCTCATCGCGGAGGAGCCGGTGGAGAATGAGAAGCAGGATGTGGTGGCCCATCTGGATAAGAGCCACATCACGGTGCATACCTATCCGGAAATGCATCCGCAGGACGGGATCTGCACCTTCCGCGCGGATATCGAAGTTTCTACATGCGGAAAGATTTCGCCGCTCAATGCGCTGAATTTCCTCCTCCGTTCATTCGACGCGGACATCGTGGTGGCGGACTACCGGGTCGGCGGATTCACCCGCGACGTGAACGGGAAGAAGATCTTCATCGATCACCGCATCAATTCCATCCAGAATTACATCGCGCCGCAGATCCGGCACAAGTATGACATGGTGGATGTGAATATCTATCAGGAGAATCTGTTCCACACCAAGATGATGCTCCACGATTTCCATTTGGATGATTATCTCTTCAATACGACAGAAGACAGCCTGCCGCCCAGAGAAGTGAAGCGCATCCGCCGCCTGGTAAAACAGGAAATGGCGGAGATCTTCAATGGGAGGAATATGCCGGCCATCCGCGATTGACGGAAGCGGGCGCTTTTCACAGATTTATCCCGAAAGGAGACACCCTATGGATTTAAGAGAAGAAGCAATGGAACTCAGAAGAAAGACGCATCAGATCATCAAGACCGATCTGGCGGCTCCCATGGAAAACGGCCATGATCTGGCGGTCGTCTATACGCCCGGCGTCGCGGCGCCCTGCCTCGCGATCAAAGAGGATGAAGACCTGTCCCTTGACCTGACGTGGAGAGGCAATGTGGTGGCGGTCATTTCCGACGGCACCCGCGTGCTCGGCCTCGGCGATATCGGCCCGGCGGCGTCTCTTCCCGTCATGGAGGGCAAGAGCGCTCTCTACAAACGGTTTGGCGGCATCGACGCGATCCCGATCGTCATCAATACGAAAGACCCTGATGAATTTATTCACACGGTGCAGCTGCTGGAGAAGTCTTTTGCCGGCATCAATCTGGAAGACCTGTCTTCCCCGAAGTGCTATGACATTGAAGATACGCTGAAAGCGACCATGAACATCCCCGTATTCCACGACGACCAGTTCGGCACGGCCATTGCGGCTCTCGCCGGTGTCCTGGGCGGCCTGCGTCTCATTGGCAAGAAGCTCGATGAAGTGAAAGTCGTCGTGAACGGCGTCGGCGCGGCAGGCTCGGCCATTGCCAGACTGTTCCTGGAAGCGGGCGTACCGGCTGAAAATATGACCGCTCTGAACAGCAAGGGCATTCTCTATGACAACGGACATCTCGACCGTATCCAGAAAGCTCTCGCAGACAAGCTGAATCCGGAAGGACGCCGCGGCACGCTGGCCGACGCGGTTAAAGGCGCAGACGTGCTCGTGGGCTGCTCCGGCCCGGGCGTCTTTACGAAAGAGATCGTATCGACCATGGCGGAAAAGAATATCGTATTCGGCATGGCGAATCCCGTACCGGAAATGATGCTCGATGAAGCGAGAGAAGCGGGCGTTTACGTATTTGGCACCGGCAGAAGCGACATGCCGAACCAGATCAACAATTCCAGCGTATTCCCCGGCCTATTCCGGGGCGCTCTGGACGTGCGCGCCCGTCAGATCAATGAGGAAATGAAACTGGCCGCCGCCTATGCGCTGGCGAACCTCATGTCCGATGATGAACTCGACCCGGATCACGTTGTGGCCGATGTATTCGACGAAAGAGTGCCGAAGGCTGTAGCGAAAGCCGTGGCAAAAGCGGCGATCGAGACCGGCGTGGCAAGAGTCAAGGAACTGCCCGAACAGTACAGAGACTGATGCAGGCACAAAAAAACGGCTCCCGAAAGGGGCCGTTTTTCTGTGCCTGTTTTTATTGTTCCGTTTTGTTTTTTTCGATTTCCCCTGCGAGAACGCGGACGGCAGAGCTCGCGCCGATGCGGGATGCCCCGGCGGCGAGGAAAGCTTCCATGTCTTCTCTCGTGCGGATGCCTCCGGCGGCCTTGATGGAGACATTCGGACCGATGTGCGCCCGGAAGAGGGCGATGTCGGAGAGCGCGGCGCCTGCCGGGCCGAATCCGGTGGAAGTCTTGATAAAGTCCGCGCCGCCTTCGGTGCAGCAGCGGCAGGCGGCGATCTTTTCTTCCTCCGTGAGATAGCAGGTCTCGATGATGACTTTGACGATACGCCCTTCCGCCGCGGCTTTCACGGCGCGGATCTCTTCTGTGACATAAGCGGTATCGCCGTCTTTCAGCGCGCCGATGGAGATGACCATGTCGATCTCCGATGCCCCGTCAGAGACAGCCTGCTTCGTTTCGGCGGTCTTTGCGGAGAGGTTCGCGTTTCCCAGCGGAAATCCAACGACCGTGCAGACGGGAAGATACGGGAAGGCTTCATGGGCCCGGCGGACGAAGACGGAAGGGATACAGACGGAGGCCGTGCGGAAGCGGACCGCTTCTTCGCAGAGCTTCCGGATATCCGCCCAGCGGGCGTCGGCCCGGAGCAGGGTATGATCGACGCGCGCCAGAATTTCCTGTGCAGTCATGGCAGATCCTTTCATTTGAAACGGCTCCATGGAACGAGCCGTTTTTCCAGCCATTCCAGAAGGAGCGTGAAGAGAAGTCCCAGAAGGGAGAGGACGATGACGCCCGCCATGAGGCGGTCGGTGATCATGAGGTCGCCGTAGTGGAGGATGAGCGCGCCGATGCCTTTTTCCGCGGCGATCATTTCCGCCGCCACGAGAAGGAGGAGCGCCGTGCCTGCGGCGATGCGGAAACCGGCGAAGATCATGGGCAGCGCGTAGGGGAGGACAACGCAGCGCATGGTGTAGAACCATCCGGCGCGGAAGCTCGCCGCCACTTTGATGAGCAGGGGATCGACGTTTTTCACACCGGAGTAGGTGTTCATGGCGATGGGGAAAAAGACGCCGAGAGCGATGATGGTGACTTTGGACAGCTCGCCGATGCCGAGCCAGAGGATGAAAAGCGGCAGAAGGGCGATCTTCGGGATCGGGTAGAGGGCGTTCACCAGAGGCGTCACCATGCGGTCGGCGAGGGCGGACGTGCCTGCCACGAGGCCCACGGCGAGGCCGAGCGCGCCGCCCGCGGCAAATCCCGCGAGAATGCGGCCGAGGCTGGCCATGAGGCTCTCCCCGATCTCTCCGCCGGAGATCATATCGGCGAGGGCGGTGAGAATCTGCGTCGGCGAGGGGAGGAAGAGAGAGGAGATGAGGCCTGCCCGGCAGAGAGCCTCCCACACGAGGAGAAGCACTGCCATGGACAGGAAGGAGACCCAGAGCGGCGCGCGGCGCTGCCAGCGGCTCAGTTTATTTTTTACGGTGTATTCGGTCATGGCTGCACCTCCGTCATGGCTTCTTTCGCGTCGCGGCTGATGTGTTCCCAGATGCGGCGGATGAATCCGGCGATCTCCGCGCTGTGTTCCGGCTTTTCCCGGTCGGCCCGGGGGATGCTGATCTCAAGGATATCCTTGACTTTCCCCGGACGGCGGGAGAGGAGGATGACCCGGTCGGCGAGCATGACCGCTTCTTCGATATTGTGCGTCACATAAAGCGTGGTGAGCTTTGTTTTTTCCCAGAGGGAGACCAATTCTTCCTGCATGATGATGCGGGTCTGCGCGTCCAGCGCGGAGAACGGTTCGTCCATGAGGAGCAGATCAGGGCTGACCGCGAGGGCCCGGGCGATGCCCACGCGCTGGCGCATGCCGCCGGAGAGCTGGTGCGGATAGGCGTTTTCAAAACCGGAGAGCCCCACCAGCTGGATGTAGTGGCGGATGCGGCCGTCCCATTCGCTCTTCGGAAGGAATTTGCCCGCTTCCAGGCCAAAGGCGATGTTTTCATAGACCGTGCGCCACGGCATGAGGCCCGTTTCCTGAAAGACGATGGACGTGCGGGGCTCGCGGTCAAGGCCTTCGCCGGTGAAGCGGACAGCGCCTTCCGTTGGCGAAAGCAGACCGGCGCAGATATTGAGGAGCGTGGATTTGCCGCATCCCGAAGGACCGACGAGGGCGGCGAATTCTTCTTCGTGAAGGGTGAGCCGGATGTCCTCCAGCACGGGAAGGGACTTCCCGCCGGAGGTGAATGTCTGGCTGACGTGATCGATGACAAGTTGCATGGAGATCCTCCTGGAAAATAAAGCCCCGGACGGAACCGGGGCGGATCATCATTTCATCGCTTTTTCAAGGAAGCCCGTATTGACGATATCGTCGGCTTTCAGATCGCCGCTGAGAAGGCCGTGTGCCCTGTACCAGTCAATCTGGGTCTGGATGTCGCTCACGAGAAGCACGCCGTTCTCATCGATATAGGGCAGACCGAGGCGGATATCTTCTTCCGGCGTCTGCACGTATTTCGCGATGATCTTCACGGCCTCTGCGAGTTCCGGCGAGTCTTTGCCGCCGGTGAGGGCCTTGTGATATTCCCGGCACGCTTTGTTGTAGGCTTTCATGAACCGCACGGCGGCGTCTTCATTCTGCGTGAATTTGGGAGAATAGAAAATGGCCGATGTCTGGTAGGGAATGATGTCGCTCACCTGGGTAATGAGAGTGCCGTAGCCTTCGGACTGGACTTTTGTCACATTCGGTTCATTCAGGATGCACGCGTCGATCTGGCCGCTCTGGAGCGCCGCCATGACGGCGGAGATCTTGCCGAGGGGAACGAGGGTCACATCGTCGGGGGAGAGCCCCTTTTCCTCCAGCAGGCGGCCCATCATGTATTCAAAGGTGGAGCCTTTCTGGGTGATGCCGATGCGGCTGCCTTTCAGGGACTCAATGGACGTGAGGCCCGCGTTGTAGCGGCCCGTATTGGCGATGAGCGCGGAAGAAGAGAAGCCTTTTTCTTCGCGGCCTTTGTCGGCGGTGATGCAGAGCTTCTGCCCCTGGGCGGCCATATTGTAGAGCCCGGCGGTGATGCCCGTGGCGCCCACGTCGACTTTGGACGACGCCGTGGCGACGGCAATGGGCTGGGCCGCGTCAAACCACTGCGGCTCGATCTCGATGCCTTCTTCTTTGAAATAGCCCTTGTCCATGGCGATGAAGAGGGGAGCGCTGCTCGTCAGACGGAGCATGCCGAGAGAGACTTTGACCGGCTCGCCGCCGCTCGCTTTCGGCGCGTCTCCGCCGCCGCATCCGGCAAAAGCGAGAGCCGTGAAGCAGGCGAGGAGAAAGGCGAATATCTTTTTCATAGGAGACCTCCTTACAGCAAAATTCACCGGCCATCGATAGGCGCTTTTTCGTAAATCGGCGGAAAATGAGAGCTTCTCATTTTTCACCGCTCAATGAAGACCGCTCGATGAGAGGTAAAAATTTTTTTCATTATAGTACAGCATGGGAAAGAATTCAAAAGGAACCGTGCGGGGAACGCGGATTTTTGATACAATAAATCAAATCTTATTAATAATTGGGAAACGGAGGACAGCCATGAAAAAGAAAGTGATCTGCGCCGCGCTGGCGCTGACCCTTCTCGGCGGCGCGGCGGCGGAAGCGAAGATCGAGGACAGCCGCATCGCGCTGGGCGGCATCAGCATCGGGAGCACGGAAGCTTATGTGCGGGCCACCTACGGGAAGCCGAAAACGTACAGCCGGGACTATTACGCGCCGCGGAAGGGGTATGTCCGCGAATACAATTACGGCGATTCTTTTTTTGTGACCGTCCTGGAAGAGACGGGGCAGGTCATGCGCATGATGTCCATGGACCGGCACAATAAGATCGCCACGCCCGACGGCATCACCATCGGTTCGGCAATAGACGACGTGCTCCGCCGGTACGGGGAGCCGGATCTGCGTCAGATCGACGGAGACAGCGACTATCTCTGGTATTTCGGCAGCAAAGAGAAAGGAAATCTCGTCTTCCGCGTGAGCTTCGGCAAGGTGACGGGCATCACCTGCGGAACGAAGTGAAATATAGAAAAATTTTATGGCTCGCATACATTTTTCTTGCGCCGAAAGGGGCTTTCATGTATAATATTCAGGTCTAATGTTTTAGGCACTTCCTGGCCCCTGGGATGCAGGGGACATAGGTCCGAGAAGGAGGCGATAGTATGAAAAAGTATGAAGTCATGTTCATCGTGAACGTAGCAGATGAAGAAGTAATCAAATCTGCTGTCGAAATCGTCAAATCCACCATCGCGAAGATCGGCGGAACGATCGACAAGGAAGATGAATGGGGCAAGCGTCAGCTGGCTTACGAAGTGAAGCACCAGACCGAAGGCTACTATGTAGTCATCGATTTCCAGGCTGATCCTGCACAGATCAAGGAACTTGACCGCGTCATCAAGATTCACGAAGAAATTATCCGTCATATCATTGTCAAATTGGATGACTAAGCAGGAGACGAGACGATGAATTCAGTACAGATTATGGGAAATCTGACGAGAGACCCGCAGATGCGCGCGACGAAGACCGGCAGAGCGGTAGCGTCCTTCAGCGTTGCTGTTAACAGAAGCTACAGCGCTCCCAATGGCGAACAGAGAGAACTCACTGATTTCGTCAATGTGGTCGCATGGGGCCCCCTGGCAGAAGCTGTAGGAAACCAGCTCAGAAAAGGAACCCGCGTCTTTGTAGAAGGCCGTTATTCTTCCCGTTCCTACGAAACGCAGGACGGACAGAAACGGTATGTTACGGAAGTGACCGCCAATCTGATCGCGCTGCCCATCGGCATGCAGCATGCTTCTCAGCCTGCGCCGGATATGGGAGGGTACGCTCAGCCCAGTGGATTCAGTCAGTCCGGAAGCAATTTCAATCAGTTCGGCACACCGAGAACGGATGAAGACATTCCGTTCTGAGCCGCAGACAATGGAGGATACAACAAATGAACAAGAGAGATAGAATCAGAAGACCGAGAAGAAAGGTCTGCCAGTGCTGCGTCGACAAGATCGACACCCTGGATTACAAGGACGTGGCGACCCTGCGCCATTTCATTTCCGAAAGAGGCAAGATCCTGCCCCGCCGCATTACCGGCACCTGCGCGAAACATCAGCGCAAGATCAATCTGGCCATCAAGAGAGCAAGAGCCATCGCTCTGCTTCCTTTCAGCGCAGACTGAGAGACCGGCGAAGACCGACATGGAATTTCCATGCCGGCCTTTTTGTTTTTCAGGCGGAAATTTTTACGGCAAAGTGTCTTGTGCCCGCGGTCATGTATAATAAAGAAAAACAGGGAGGGACAGCAGATGGAAAAGCTTGACGCATTGGCGCTCGCCATGATCAATTATGATCAGGGGGACCCGAAGCGGATTCATCATTTTCTGAAGGTGCACAGTTTCGCGCGCCTTATCGGTCTCATGGAAGGACTGGATGCGGGGACGCTCTTTCGGCTGGAAGCGGCAGCCTATGTGCACGATATCGGCGTCCATGAAGGGGAGCGCCGTTTCGGGAGAAACGACGGGAAGATTCAGGAGGAACTCGGTCCGGCGGAAGCGGAAAAGCTGCTCACGGCGCTCGGATTTGAGGCGGATGATACGGCGCGCATCGTCTGGCTCGTGGGGCATCACCATTCTTACGGCTCGATCGACGGACCGGACGCGCAGATCCTCGCGGAGGCGGACATGCTGGTGAATCAGTATGAAGACGGCGCGCCACGGAAGCAGAATGAGGCGCTCTTCCGGCGTCTGTACAAGACAGAGGCCGGGAAGCGGCTTTTTGAGGCGCTGTATCTTGAGACGTACAGTCCGGAGGAGAATCATGCGTGATACATCGCTGGTCTATCCGGTGAGAGACGGTCGGGTGCTCCTCGGCAGGAAGCGCCGCGGCATGGGGTACGGCAAATGGAACGGCTTCGGCGGAAAGATCGAAGCGGGGGAGACGATGCGGGAGTGCGCCGCGCGGGAGCTCCGGGAAGAGTGCGGGCTCACCGTGCGCCCGGAGGCGCTGGAGCTTGCGGCGGATCTCTACTTCGAGCAGCCTTCTGACCGCACCTGGTCGCACGCGGGTATCGTGTATTTCGCCCGGGACTGGGAAGGGGAGCCGCGGCTGTCCGATGAGATGGAGCCGCGGTGGTTCGCCCTTGACGAGCTGCCTTACGAAGAAATGTGGGAGGCGGATAAGATCTGGCTGCCCATGATCCTCGCGGGGAAAAAGATCCGCGGCACGGTATATTTCGCGGAAGACGGCGATCATGTGACGGGAACGGAATTTCAGGAGGAAGAATTTGGAGAAAAGTGAGTGGCCGGCGGCGCTGCTCCGCTGGTTCGACGCGAACCGGCGGGATCTGCCGTGGCGGGAATCGAAGCCCCGCGACCCCTATCACGTGTGGATCTCGGAGATCATGTTGCAGCAGACGCGGACAGAAGCGGTGAAGCCCTATTTCAATGCCTGGATGGAGCGGTTCCCCCATATTTCCGACCTGGCCGCGGCAGAGGAGGATGAAGTGCTCCACGCGTGGCAGGGACTCGGCTATTACAGCCGGGCGAGAAATATCCATCGCGCGGCGCGGGAGATCGCGGAGAAATACGGCGGGAAGATGCCGAAAGAGCCGGAAGTCATCCGGAGCCTGCCGGGGATCGGCGAATATACGGCGGGGGCGGTAGCGTCCATCGCCTATGAAGAGAAAACGCCTGCTGTGGACGGGAACGTGCTCCGTGTCTATGCCCGCCTCTACGCGGTGGAAGACGATATTCTGAAGAGCCGAGGCAGGAAGCGCATTGCCGCCCTCGCGGAAGAAACGATCCCCGCAGACAGACCGGGCGACTTCAATGAGGCGCTCATGGATCTCGGCGCGGAGGTATGCATCCCGAAGCGGCCCCGGTGCGCGGCCTGCCCGCTTCGGATGTGGTGTGAAGCCGCGGCGCGGGGCCTGGAAGAAGCGCTGCCTGTGCGGACAAAGAAAAAGCCGCAGGCCGTTTTTTACGCCGCCTGCGGACTGCTTGAGAAAAACGGAGCGTACCTGATGCACCGGCGTCCCCCTTCGGGCATGCTGGCGAATATGTGGGAATTTCCCATGGCGCTCGCGGAAAATGAGGGAGAGAGCGCGGAGCGGCTGGAAGCGCTCCTTTCGGGACATGCCGGAGAAAAACGGTGGGCGCTGACTCATGTATTCACGCACCGCATCTGGCATATGCGAGCCTATGAAATGACGGGCGGAACCGCGCCGGAAGGGGAAGACTGGCGGTGGTTCACGCCGGAGGAAATGAGAGCGATCCCGCTCGCCGGGCCGCACGCCCGGCTGGCAGCGTCGCTGTAAGGAGGCGGCCATGAATCACGGACCGACATTTTCTTTTTCCATGCTGATCTTCGCGCTGACCTGTATCGGCTTTCTGGACGGCTGTCTCGCGGCGGCGCTCTTCCGGCGGAAACGGTGGTATCTCTGGGGCGCGGCCGGCGCGGCGCTGACTTTTGCCTCGGAAGAAGCCTACTCCTGGTATCGTCTTGCCTATGCGGATACGGGGGTATGGGGCACGGCGGCCGGTTACGGCGCGTGCGCTGTCCTCGCGGCGGCAGTGGCGGCGGCTCTGCCTCTCGCCGTGCTGTCAGTCCTGTCCGTTTTCCGGACATGCCGGGTCACAGCACAGCGGCTCGGCGCGGGGTGGCTCTGCCTCTCGCTCCTTGCCGGGCTGTACGGCGTGTCGCTGGGGAATCACCCGGAAGAGACAGAGAAGATCGCCGTGACAGCGGACGCTCTCCCCGCCGCGTTTGAGGGATACCGCGTCGCGCAGATCTCGGATACGCATATCGGGCCGTACTACCATCCTGCCGACCTGGAAGCGGCGCTCGATGCGGCGGCGGCATCCGGCGCGGATCTGACGGTGGTGACAGGCGACCTCATCGACGATATGCGGTACATGCCGGAAGCGGCGCGCATCCTCGAAGAGAAGAAGGGAGATTTCCCGGACGGCATCCTTTTCATCTGGGGCAATCACGAATATTACCGCGGCAGGGAAACGGTGCGCCGCCATCTGGAAGAAGCGGGGATCCCCATCCTGGAAAATGAGTCTGTAAAGATACGGCGCGGCGGAGATGTCCTCTTCGCGGCGGGCGTTGATTACCCATGGACGAAAGGCGCGGGCCACGCGGCGGAAATGCGGGCCATGGCCGATCAGGCCTTCGCGGATATCCCCGCGGGCGCGGCAGTGCTCTTCCTGGCGCACCATTCCGATTTCATCGACGAAGGCTTTGCCCGCGGCGCGGCGCTGACCCTTACCGGCCATACCCACGCCATGCAGTTCGGCATTGCGGGCCGGCCGGTCGTCTCTCATTTCAAATACACCCGCGGCATGTATGAAGACGGAGACAGCCTGGGCTATGTATCCCGGGGGAACGGCGGCTGGTTCCCCTTCCGCCTTGGCTGCGGCAGGGAACTGGCGGTTTTTGAACTGCACGGGAAATAAAATAAAAAGCTGACCTTACGGAAAGGCCGGCTTTTTTATTTTGGAAAATTTCAGAAATTGTGGGCGTACATGAGGGAGAAGCCTACGCCGTTATAGCCCGGATTATGCGAAGAGAAGCCGTTTGAACAATGCATAAAGGAATAACCGAGGCGGAAGGCGCTGTCTTTATTGGGATAATAGGAAACGCGGGGGCCGGCGCGCCACATGAATCCGAAGGCGCGGCCTCCTTTCGGGAAGGCGTGATTATAAGCAAGGAGCGATCCCGTGCCGTCGATGCCGACGGACCATTTCTCACCGACCGGCTTTTCCCAGCGGATCATGAAAGACGGGCCCAGTCCCCAGGCGTCGCTGTCCCGGCGCTGCCCGTTTTCCGTGAGATATCCGTCAGGCCGGGTGAAGGTGAGGCCGCGCCAGAAAGAAACGGAGCCGTTCCGCTTCATTTCCTGGTAGAGATGGATCGTGTAATTGTCGATGTGGCGGTCATTATAAAAACGGTGCTCTATGTATTCAAACTGGATCTCCACGGGATGGGAACGCGAAGCCGGCGTTTCCGCTGCGGGAGCCGCAGAGACATTTTCTCCGGCTGCGGCGGAAGAAAGCGCGGACGGTTCTTTCCCGTCAGACTGCGGGGCGACAAAAATGGCCGTGGGGCCGTCGGCGCTCCCGATGACGCCGGCCTGTTCCGAAAAGGAAGACGGCTCCCCTTCCGCGGCGAGCGCGGGAGAAGCGGAAAACATACAGGCACAGCAGAGCGCCGCAAGAACAGCGGATTTCATAAAACAGCCTCCTTTAACTGATAGTATGCTATATAATTAACTGCATTATACAGCTGTCAAGGGAGAAACGGATGTATCAAAATTTTATGGATTGGGATAAAAGCAATTTTTAATACCCGCAGGGCTCGTCCGTATTTTCAAAATGAAAATCCCGCATGCCGAAGCATGGGGCGTCAGCGGGGACATAAATACCTTTAACCGGATAGACAGTTCATGGCATAAAGAAAAAATAAAAAACTTTTTCACATAAAGAAAGGGACATAAAATGTCATGGCGTATTTGGTATAATAGATACAAAATCATAGAAGACAGGAGCAGATAGTATGAGCAGACAAGAATTGGGGCCTTCCGAGTTAAAAGCGATCCTGCATTCCAAGAGAGCGAATTTATATTATCTGGAGCGGTGCCGAATCATGCAGAAGGACGGTCGTATCGTGTATTTGACGGAAAGCACGAAGGAGAATCTGTATTGGAATATTCCCATTGCCAATACGACCGTATTGATGCTGGGGCCGGGGACGTCCATTACGCAGGCTGCCGTTCGGATGCTGGCCGCAGCCGGTGTCGCGGTGGGCTTCTGCGGAGGCGGCGGAACGCCGCTGCTGGCGGGCGTCGAGATTGAATGGATGAATCCGCAGAGTGAATACAGACCGACGGAGTATGTTCAGGGCTGGCTGTCTTTCTGGTTCGATGAGAAAAAGCGGCTGGCTGCGGCGAAGGAATTTCAGCGGGCGAGATGTCGGTTCTTTGAAACGACTTGGAATAAGGACCGGGATCTTGCTGATGAAGGATTTTATGCGGACGATGAGATCACAGAAAAAGCGCTGAAGAATTTCCGCCGGCAGATAGAAACTGCCGGGAATGTGACGGAACTTCTGACAGGAGAAGCGCATTTTACCAAAGAACTGTATAAGTATGCTGCGCAGGCGACAAGCGCATTGGATTTTGAACGGCGCAGGGAAGGCGAAGACGCGGCGAATGCGTTTTTGAATCACGGTAATTATCTGGCTTACGGGCTGGGAGCAACGACTTTATGGGTGCTGGGGATTCCCCATGGGTTTGCGGTAATGCATGGGAAAACCCGGCGCGGGGCGCTGGTATTTGACGTGGCAGATCTGGTAAAAGACGCAATCGTCCTGCCATGGGCATTCATCTGTGCCCGTGAAGAAAGCGGGACATCTACGGAAGCGGAGAAAAAATTCCGGCAGCAGTGTCTGCAAAAATTTGCGGAACACAAAGCGCTGGATTACATGTTTGATACCGTTAAACGATGCAGCCGGATGTTTGCGGAAGCGGGGGAATGAAAAATGATGGTCCTTTTTACGAGCCGGAGCGAAAAGAAGGCGAGAAAGTCCGTCCGCAGGATCCTTGACAGTTTTGCGGAGCGCATCGGCAATGATACGTGGCGCACCGTCATCACGGAAGAAGGGCTCCTCATGGTGAAAGCGCTCCTTCGGAGAAACGCCACAAAGAGCACGGCAGTTGCCTGTTTCTGGATCCGTTCCCGGCGGCGGAGCGAGCTCCTGTGGGTCGTGGGGAACAGATCCTGTTTCAATGAGGAAGGCGTGGTGCCTGTGCATACGACACAGAAGGAGATCATTCACAGCGAGTGGGAAAACGTCTGGCAGTACCTGCCTCTGATCAAGGCACTTCTTGCGGTAGCCGCGCTCCTTCATGACTGGGGGAAAGCGTCGGACTATTTTCAGGGAAAACTTAGAGGGCTGCGGAAAGATATGGATCCGTACCGGCACGAGTGGGTATCCTGCAAATTGCTGGAAGCCATCGTCCGCGTGACTGACTCGTGGGACGACGACAGGAAATGGCTCCGGGCCATATCCGAAGGGACGCTTGACATAAAACAGGTGGAAAATGCCGCGCGGGGGTCTGATGACGCCATTTCGGAGAAACTGCCGCCGGCAGCGGCGCTTCTTACTTGGCTCATCCTGTCGCATCACCGGATGCCGTTTCTGAAAAAAGAGGATAAACAGTACAGTGGCTGTAAAATGGCAGGCTTCCGGGATGTGCTCCGTGAGATCCATGCCGACTGGGGCTATGAAAATCTGGAAAATAAAGAAAAAAGCAGATGTTTTCAATTCTCAAACGGGCTTTTATGGGAGTCTGTCCGGTGGAACCGCATGCTTCGGAAATGGACGGCGAGACTTGGCGCGGAAACAAAGACGCTCAATGGGGTCATCCAGGCACCGGCTCTGCGGATGATCCTCTGTTGCGCGCGGCTCTGTCTGATGATGAGCGACCATTATGTCTCGTCTGAAAAAGCAAAGGAACAGCGGAAATGGTCGAAAAATATCCTGTGGGCGAATATGGACGGAAAAGAGCCGCGGCAGACGCTGGAAGAGCATCTGGTCGGAGTGGCGGCGCAGGCGCTGAAGATCATTCACCGCCTTCCGGATTTACAAAATCAAATGGAACGGGCCGGGGACATTCGATTCCTGCGGCAGCGCGGACCGGCCCGGTTCCAGTGGCAGGATAAGGCCGTGGACGCCATAAGGGAATATCGCAGAAAACATGAAGAAAAAACGGCATGGTTCGTCGTCAATGCGGCCAGTACGGGATGCGGAAAAACGATCGCCAATGCAAAGATCATGCAGGCGCTTTCAGAAGACGGAAGATCGCTTCGCTACATCCTCGCACTGGGGCTGCGTTCGCTCACTTTGCAGACCGGGGACGAATACAGAGACCGCATCGGGCTGACTGATGACGATATGGCGGTGCTCATCGGTTCTTCCGCTGTGCGGCAGCTGCACGAAGAAAACCGCGTGCAGGAGAATGAGGAAGACGGCTCGTCTGATGAACTCGGAAGCGAAGCGCTGCTGCAGGAAGAAATGACATATGTCGATACCTGTGATGCGGCGCAGATGGAATTTCTGTCGCTTTTCTTCAATAGGGACAGCCGTTTAGACAAAGACGGACATGTCGCGGAAAAGAACCGGGCCTTCCTGTATAAACCGGTACTTGCCGCGACGATAGACCACATGATGGGTGCAGTCGAGACGACACGGGGCGGACGATACATGCTGCCGATGCTGCGTCTGTTATCCTCCGATCTTGTCATAGATGAAATCGACGATTTCGGTAAAAAAGATCTCATCGCCATTGCCCGGTTGGTTCATCTGGCAGGCATGATGGGGCGTAATGTATCGTTGTCTTCTGCAACGATCCCGCCCGATCTGGCGGAGGGCATGTACCGCGCCTACGTGTCCGGGCTGGCCGTGCACAACAGCTTTTTCGCGGAACCGAAACATTGCGCGGCCATGCTCTGCGACGAATTCCGCACGGAGATCAGTCAGGCCGGAGATTCGCCGGGAAAGTATGCATCCTTTCATCAGACATTTATGGGAAAAAGAGCGGCTAGACTGGAAAGACAGACTGTGCGCCGAAAAGGCTGTGTCGTCTCCTGTGAATGTGCTGCCGGTAAAGAGCTGACGACAGAAGAGAAGCGTGCGGAAATAAAAGAGGAATATTTCCGCCGGATCCGTGAGGCAGCGGAGCGGATGCACGACAGGAGTCATGTGATCGACAAAAAGACAGGGAAAGAAGTATCCTTTGGGATCATCCGCATGGCCAATATTCAGCCCTGTGTGGAATTGAGCCTGTACCTGCTGACACGTCCTTGGCTGGAAGGGTATGAAGCGCGCATCCTGACCTATCACAGCCGTCAGATATTGCTGCTCCGTCATGAGGAGGAACGGTACCTGGACCGTATCCTGAAAAGAAATGTTGCTTACGGAGAGCCGGAAAAATTGGATGATCCGGTGCTGCGGAAACATATCGACGGCACCGCGGCGAAGAAAATACTTTTTATTGTCGTAGCGACGCCTGTCGAAGAGGTCGGAAGAGATCATGATTTTGACTGGGCCGTCATCGAGCCGTCGTCTTACCGCTCCATCATTCAGCTCGCAGGCCGCGTACTGCGCCACCGCCGTATGACAGAAGATATCGCGGCGCCAAACATCGCGGTCATGGAATACAATCTTCGGGGGCTTGCAGGAGAAAAACAGGCATTTGTGCGTCCCGGTTTTGAAGAGCGATATCGGATGGATTCGCATGATATCTGTCAGATCGTCGATACGGAGCGGCTGGGAAAATGCATCGATGCCGTTCCACGGATCCTTCGGAACGAATCGCTGAACTGGAAGCATCGCCTTATCGATCTGGAACACCAGGCCATGGCGGATTTCTGCGGGAAGACCGGGAATGAAGAAGACCGGCAGGGGCCGGGGTCACTGTCCGGGTGGAATGAAGAATTCTGGTGGCTGACCGCACTCCCGCAGAAATACAATCGTTTCCGTGAGAAAGGCCAGGAAGAGATCCGCCTGTATGTGATGCCCGAAGCAGATGGACAGAGAAGTTTCTATGACTATGAATCGGACAAAATTATAGAGATGAGGTATGATATAAAGGAGTGGGAAGAGGAGTTTGCGACGGATTGGTCCCGCCTGTGGCTGGCGAGAGATTATGGCAAGTCTCTTCTGCTTCGTGCGGAAAACGGCGGGACCATAAGCGAAGACGCCGCTTTGCGTCAGGAAGCTCGGAAATTTGGAGAGATTTTGGTGAAAGAAGCCGATGAAGGCTGGTACTATGACGACCAGCTGGGGCTGTTCCGCAGGAAAGATATCAAATGGATAGGAGGGAATGTGCATGGCCAAAAAGAAAGATGAAAAGGACGAGAGCCTGAAAGAGTACATTATCCGAAGCGCGGAAAGCAAGAAAAAGACTCCGCAGGAATGGTGGGAAAGCAATATAGAAAATATGGGGAAAAGCCAATTTCGATTGGCGACGCATGTTGGAAAATTTACACATCCAGACAGTACAGTCGCTCTTTTGGCGAAACAGGAAGAAGAAAAAGGCTTTGTTACCACCTCTTCATGTTCAATAGATGTTCTGACTCCTGCGCAATATATAGGCGCGGCCAGCCTCTTATTGAAAGAAATGCCGGGAGGAAAGACCGTTTTGGAATGTATGGAATCTGGCAGGGACTCCATGGCAGCAGAATTGCGTGAACTTGCTCTTCCTGAAAAAGAGCTGTCCACGGCATTTGCAGCATTACATAAACGCAGCGGAATAGTTCCTGATGAAACAGATGAACGGCTGAAACAAGTCTATTTCCCCATCAGTGAAAATCGTCAATATCATTTATTAACGATACTTCCGGCTTCGAGCCAGATGCTGGAAATGAAAAATCGCATCTGGCAAATGCAGATGCAGAGAATCGCTTGCCATTCTAAAGAAAGTGAGTGCTATGGGGAGGATCATGAAGATATTTTAAATCTTACAGAGGTGGGGTTCGGAGGAACAAAACCGCAGAATATCAGCGCTTTGAATTCCAGAGCCAGAGGGACTGCTTATTTGCTTCCCTCACTTCCGCCGACGTTGACGCACCGGGATATCCGGCCTCCCAAAAGAGATTTCTTCCGTGAGACGGTGGGACTCCGTGCGGTAAAATCCAGTATGTATATGCTGCATAAATTGTTTACACTGCCGCGAAATAATAAAGCCATTCGGGACCGGATCCGTAAAGAAGTGGATGCTTTGGCAGATCGGGCGGTCGTACTGGCCGCCGGGATTCGGGAAGAAGAGCCGGGATGGAGCGACGGCAGTGCTTTTCAGAATCTGCCGAAATGGCAGAAGATCTGGCTGGATGCGGCTTATGAAGAGGAACGGCTGGCAGATCAGGATTGGATCAGTGAAGCCGGTACGGCCTTTGGACGCTGGCTGCTCTTCACTTATGAAAAATATGTTGGAAAGGGAAATGCTGTCATTTTGGGCGATATTGAATTGGGATACTTTAGAAGAGAATTAATAGATATTCTGAGAGAAGAGGTGAGGATAGAAAAATGAAGACCTATTTGCTGCTTCCGCAGATGAAAATCCAGGATGCAAACGCTATGAGCAGCATTTATACAATTGGGTTTCCCGCGATGACTGCCTGGCTTGGCGCGGTGCACACCCTGGAACGGAAGATTACCGGCGCACCCGGATTGGAACATATCCGATTTACCGGCACAGCCGTTTCCTGCCATTCCTGCGATCTGCAAGTCTACCGGGGGCAGGGCGACTACAGAAATTCCATTATAGGAACAGCGAATCCGCTCAGGAAAAAAGGCGCGAATTTCGAAAGGCCTCCTTTTATTGAAGAGGCGAGAATACATTTGTCAGTATCCCTGTTGATCGAGGTCAAAAACCACAAAGGTGTGGACGATGAGAAGCTGATCAAGCGGCTCGACGGCGCCGTCTACGGGATGAAATGGGCGAGCGGCGATCTGATCCGCTGCGGACAGCTCAAGCTGCTTCGGGCAGAAGAAGGAGACGAAAAAGATGAACGGGCTGTGCTGCGCACCCTGATGCCTGGCTATGTGCTCATTGAGCGGCGGGATCTGATGGAGAGGGCTATGAAGAACGGGGAGAATGGACTGGACGCGCTTCTTCATTTGGTTTCTGCCCATTACAGCGCCCGTCGTGATGAGGCCGGTAAGGTGATCGGCTGGAACTCATGGAGAAAAGAACCGGGATGGCTCGTGCCAATCGCAGTGGGCTTCAAAGGACTGGCGCCATTAGGTCATGTGAAGAAGCAGAGAGATCTGAAGACGCCGCATCGGTTTGCGGAAAGCGTGCTGACGCTGGGAGAATTCCGGCTGCCCATTCGGTTCCGCTGCATTGATGAGATCTTATGGCACTATACATATCAGGAAAAATCAGCACTGTATCTGTGTGAAAATCAGAAAATGGAGGAGAATTGATCATGGCAAAAAATAAGTCGGAATTGGCAAGCGTACTGGCATTTGAGAAGAAATTGGTACCGTCAGACGGATATATGTACAGCACGAAATGGAGTGACAGAGCCTGTGAAACACCCGTCCATATTACGGAAAAAGCAGTACGCGGGACGATATCCAATCGTTTAAAAGCAGATATTATCAATGATCCGGCCAAATTGAATGCAAAGATTCAGAATGCGAACCCACAGACGGTGGATCATGCAGCGCTGTGTCCTGGCGACGATACACTGAAGGTGCAGTTCACGCTGAAAGTACTGCCCCATGCGTGGATCCCGTCGGCCTGCAATGATCCGGAACATTACCGGAAGATCATCGAGTTCGGGGAATCCTATGCAAAAGCGACGGGATTTCAGGAACTGGCGGGACGGTATGCGATGAATATCGCAAACGGCCGCTTCCTCTGGCGGAACCGTGTGGGAGCGGAAGATATAGAGATCGCGATATGTGATGAAGCGGATCAGAAGAAATGGGAGTTCAATGCCTATGATTATTCTCTTAAAGATTTTAACGGCGACCACCCGGAGATCAGCGAAATGGCGGGATTGATCGCCGATGCCCTGTGCGGGAAAAGAGAATATCTGCTTCTGGAAGTCACGGCGCATGTCAAAATGGGAAAAGGACAGGATGTATATCCCAGTGAAGAGATGGTCCTTGATAAAGGCAATAAAACAAAGAGTAAAATCCTGTATCAGGTTAATGAGACAGCGGCGCTCCACTCCCAGAAGATCGGAAACGCGATCCGGACGATCGATACATGGTATCCTGACGAAGACGATTCCGGCCTCGGGCCTATAGCGGTCGAACCTTATGGTGCAGTAACAAATCTCGGACGGGCTTTTCGAAATCCGAAAGACAAAGTTGATTTCTATACCCTCTTTGACTCCTGGTCAAGGGGAACAGAACCGGCGACGGCAGAAGAGAAACATTATGTCATGGCAGTGCTGGTCCGCGGCGGCGTCTTTGGCGACAGCGGAAAGGAATGACCGCCATGCTGTACTATCAGGAGATCACGCTCCTTCCCGATGCGGAAACATCGGTGAACTTTTTGTGGACAAAAGTTTTTACACAGCTGCATATTGCTCTGGCTGACCGGAAAAACAAGCAGAGTCGTGTGGATATTGCGGTTTCTTTTCCTGAATATGGAGAAAATACGCTGGGGACTAAAATGCGGATACTGGCGGAATCGGAAGAAACACTGGAAGAATTTCTGGCGCGGAAGGTTTTGCGGCGGTTTTCCGATTATGTCCATATCACAGGGATCCGTCCTGTACGGCTCAAACTGATACGCGGGTGGTCAATATACAGCCGCTGGCAGCCGGATGGAACGGCAGAACGGAAAGCAAGGCGTTATGTGCGCCGACACGAAGGCGTGACATATGAAGAAGCGAGGAAATTGCTGAAAGAAAAGAAGGCGGATGATTATCCGCCTTATATCCAGATGCAGAGCCTCAGCAATAAAAAAGGATTTTCGCTGTTCATCGAAAAGAAGGATGCGGAAGAAGGGCAAAAAGGCATTATCGGGACTTACGGTCTCAGTCGGGAACAAGCGGTTCCGGAATTTTGACCCAAAATAAAAACTGCAAAAAAAGAGCCCGTAAAACGGCTCTTTTTGCAGCATTCCAAAATTTTAGGTAAAATAAAGAAAATATCAGAAAACACCGGCGCTGTCGGTGTTCTGCCCTGTATATATACAGTGAACTGCCGCATAGGCAGCTTAGAAAGTCCCGCGGGACGACATGGGGCCCCGGTCTGTGTGAACTGCCGCATAGGCAGCTTAGAAACTGCGGGGCGACATTTGCAGCCGGCCGATATCTGTGAACTGCCGCATAGGCAGCTTAGAAAATGGTAATGAGCATCAGTGGGGCTAAGGCTGGGTGAACTGCCGCATAGGCAGCTTAGAAAAAAAAGCAGTACGGTACAAGGACAACATATGGGTGAACTGCCGCATAGGCAGCTTAGAAAATCAGAAGGCCCCCAGAGATCACCGGTACCACGTGAACTGCCGCATAGGCAGCTTAGAAAACATAAATCAGACGATCGACATCGAAAGTCAGGTGAACTGCCGCATAGGCAGCTTAGAAAAACAAACAGAAGCAGGGCCGCCGCCACGACGGGTGAACTGCCGCATAGGCAGCTTAGAAACTGAATTTGTGCTGATGTCTCGTCGGCCTGGTAGTGAACTGCCGCATAGGCAGCTTAGAAAAACAAAGGATGAAAGCAGGGCACTAGATTCTGGTGAACTGCCGCATAGGCAGCTTAGAAAAACGGCGGAAACCCCATGACGGAAAACATGCCGTGAACTGCCGCATAGGCAGCTTAGAAACTGAATTTGTGCTGATGTCTCGTCGGCCTGGTAGTGAACTGCCGCATAGGCAGCTTAGAAATACGGACGATAGTACGTCATCCACGTGATGTCGTGAACTGCCGCATAGGCAGCTTAGAAAGTTTCCCTCGTCTTCGTCGTATATGGAGAAGCGTGAACTGCCGCATAGGCAGCTTAGAAAAAAATGCGACCGAAGAATTTCAGTGTAACGGGGTGAACTGCCGCATAGGCAGCTTAGAAAAGCCATGCCCACGCTGACGGCCGCCCGCATGGGTGAACTGCCGCATAGGCAGCTTAGAAAATAGTTGTGCTTCCGTTCCCATTCCCAAACATGTGAACTGCCGCATAGGCAGCTTAGAAAATTACTGTATATCAGAGCGCAGCCATTGTACAGTGAACTGCCGCATAGGCAGCTTAGAAAATAATCTGTCACTCTCCTTTACATAGCACTCTGTGAACTGCCGCATAGGCAGCTTAGAAAACCAGTTATCCTTGCCAGAAAGTGCCTTGATCGTGAACTGCCGCATAGGCAGCTTAGAAATCCAGATTGCCCTGCCGTGCCGCGCTGTAGCTGTGAACTGCCGCATAGGCAGCTTAGAAACCAGTTTTCTTTTCCGGTAATAGCCCTAATCTGTGAACTGCCGCATAGGCAGCTTAGAAACTCAGTTTATTTTTGACGCATATTTTGACCTCGTGAACTGCCGCATAGGCAGCTTAGAAAAGCAAAACCGTGCTCCGACTGACTTTTGATTTGTGAACTGCCGCATAGGCAGCTTAGAAAACATCCAGAACGTCCACGTTCTCGGCGCTCAAGTGAACTGCCGCATAGGCAGCTTAGAAATGCGACGCATGCTGGTCCGCGATCTCTTCGGGGTGAACTGCCGCATAGGCAGCTTAGAAAGCAGCGCGCTGGATCGCCCGCCCGGCTCCGGCGTGAACTGCCGCATAGGCAGCTTAGAAAAGTCAAGGCCCGCTTTAGCCCCGCTGATGCTCGTGAACTGCCGCATAGGCAGCTTAGAAAGGTTGACACTAACGGAGGCCGTGGCGGCGCGCGTGAACTGCCGCATAGGCAGCTTAGAAACGCTGTTGGGGGGCGGTGTGTAGCGGGTGGACGTGAACTGCCGCATAGGCAGCTTAGAAAACACGAAGGGCGAGCATACATAGCGGCTCTTAGTGAACTGCCGCATAGGCAGCTTAGAAAAGGACGATGGCCGCAGGGCTTCCGAATATTACGTGAACTGCCGCATAGGCAGCTTAGAAAGCCATCAGCTTTCCTCCGTGAATTTGATGTTCGTGAACTGCCGCATAGGCAGCTTAGAAACTGAAATACGCCCACAAGCGCATAACCGAGGCGTGAACTGCCGCATAGGCAGCTTAGAAAAACGCAAGAATAACGGAAGAAACGGAAATTGGGTGAACTGCCGCATAGGCAGCTTAGAAAGGAAGACACGGTAACATTCCCGCCCGTGCCGCCGTGAACTGCCGCATAGGCAGCTTAGAAATTGTACCGTGACAGACTTTGTCACTGTGATTAGTGAACTGCCGCATAGGCAGCTTAGAAATCTCCGCTGCGGCAGCGGCCCGCTGTGGTAGGGTGAACTGCCGCATAGGCAGCTTAGAAAACTTGATGTTCGTGATAATGCCCCGCACCCAGGTGAACTGCCGCATAGGCAGCTTAGAAACGAAGACGGCCACGGGTACATTTCAAGATTCGGTGAACTGCCGCATAGGCAGCTTAGAAAAATGGGCTCTCTTGCGGCTTACGGTCTTTGTGGTGAACTGCCGCATAGGCAGCTTAGAAATGTTTTCCATCTTCATAGGTCCTTTCTTTACGGTGAACTGCCGCATAGGCAGCTTAGAAAAACTTAGATTCATCAGACAGGCCGGCCCACGCGTGAACTGCCGCATAGGCAGCTTAGAAAAACATAATCTTCAAAAGAACCTTCCGGCCATCGTGAACTGCCGCATAGGCAGCTTAGAAACACACGGCGCAACGGGTGGGAGTGGACGCCATGGTGAACTGCCGCATAGGCAGCTTAGAAATTACTCACATCAGATTCAAAAACAGCAGACTCGTGAACTGCCGCATAGGCAGCTTAGAAACATCGCTCCCGATAATCTAGCGGCCTTATCGGAGTGAACTGCCGCATAGGCAGCTTAGAAACGACGCGGCGACGAAGATAAATGGCTTCTATCGTGAACTGCCGCATAGGCAGCTTAGAAAATAACCGAAAGAATCTGGGTGGGGAACGCCATGTGAACTGCCGCATAGGCAGCTTAGAAAGGATGAAGCCGAAGAAAAAGAAAGGAGACCGCGTGAACTGCCGCATAGGCAGCTTAGAAACGACGCGGCGACGAAGATAAATGGCTTCTATCGTGAACTGCCGCATAGGCAGCTTAGAAATCGACGGCGGAGACACCATGGTCATGAGTATCGTGAACTGCCGCATAGGCAGCTTAGAAAGGCCACGGCGGCGCACGAGCTGCGGCCTCCGCGTGAACTGCCGCATAGGCAGCTTAGAAAACCAAGCATTCGGGTCGCTTACATCCCCCGCCGTGAACTGCCGCATAGGCAGCTTAGAAAACAAGTATTATGAACAGGCAAAGGAGGTCTGAGTGAACTGCCGCATAGGCAGCTTAGAAAACCCACGCAAAAGAGAACGGGCTGGGAACATCGTGAACTGCCGCATAGGCAGCTTAGAAAAAAAGCTCCGTGCGCTGATCAGACATCGTGCTGTGAACTGCCGCATAGGCAGCTTATGCGTGGAGATGTGTACGGGATTGAATTTTATATTAGCCCCCTGCGTTTCGTGCGGTAGAGCAGGGCGATGGATATGCGATTCCGGTATGCGGGAATTATATTGCCTTTTTTGCGCCTGTTTGCGGTACGGAAGATGATGAGCCGAGGCTGCAGTTCGGCGAAGCGATCAGGTGGATGGGGCCGATAGAAAAATATAAAAAGGCGGGTGATTCCCGCCTTTTTTCGTTTCAGATCTCCCGCGCAGGAGATATTTCTCTTTCGATTCGGCTGCATTTTTCAAGAGAGAAATCAATGATCCTCTCTTTTCTTTTCTGAAGCATTGTCTTATAAAATTGGCGCTGGAGAGCAGACAGTCCCGGCGTTTCATCAATGATGCGCTCGATCTTATTCATATGGATGCGGGGGCCGATCTTTTTCAGTGCTTTGGTACAGTCTTTATTTTTGAGGGAAGAAATAAAATCAAAATAGTTGATCTTTTGTCCGTTTTCCTTGATGGCAGACTGCGGGAAAACAAAGATGCGCTGGTTTATTTCGCTTTCATCGGAGAGAATTTTTTCCATCAATTTCTCATTGGCCTGCGGATATAAAGAAGAGCCGCAGTCATAAACAGGAGCAAGACAGGCATTTCCGGTCAGATCATTTCGCAGAATTCCCCAGTTTCCGTTATGGCGGTCAAAATTTCCGATCAGCGCGTCCCCAATGAAAGTTTCCCAGAAAAAATCTTTCATTTTGTGAGCGGGGATGTAATCCTGCTCCTCAATGGTATCAAGGATATCATTGAGCTCTGTCCCGTACCCGTTGCTGGAAGAAGAAAAACAGCCGTTTTTGATCTTGGAAAATTCGAGCAGTTCGTTTCCATTCTGACGGAAATCTTCGCAGGCCACAACATGGTAGGCCGTTCCTTTGTGCCGGTAAAGACCGAGCTGTGTTTGCTGCGCCGGAAGTCCGAGCGATTCAAAAATATGGCACCCCAGATATTCACTGATATCATTGTTGCTGTACGATCCGGCTCCGGCTTTTTTATCGCTGAATTTCAGCATATAGGGGATCCCGTTATAGATGATCCCGATCTTGCGGCCATTCCCTCCGTCGAATCCCCGGCCATTGCGTCTGCATTCGGTAAAGTCGATCATGATTCTGCTTCTCCATACAAATATTTTTTCCTTAAATAGGCTGCCTGTTCATGGGTGATCTCCCCGTCCACTTCGGCGGAATTGATTGACCCGTAGATCTCATCGAGCATACAGTCGATCAGGCTGCTGTTTTCTTTTCTGCCCTTCAGGTAGACATCAATGTCATGCTGCAAGTAGTGTGGAAGATCCTTTTCCAAATAGGAAAAATCAAGAGGTTTTCCATCAGGGCCAAATTTATTATTCATAATTACCTCACTTCTCTTTCGACTCATGCTATTGTTGAATGCGACTGCGTTGACGGCTTTCTTGTTCGGCGCAGCGAAGACAGGCAGACAGCGAGTCCTTTTCCAAGTTTTTCTCCATCATCTTACCTTCTGTGAACGGGGAAACGCAAGTCGTCAATCATTGCTTTCCGTTTGCCTTCTGCTGCCGCGAATTTCCTCGGCGAAAATACATCTGCTATATAGGCAGCTTAATTGCATGTTTACTAATACAAATCCCCGCATACCGGAGCAAAGCTGGCATGCGGGGGTTTTTATTGGCGGATTTTATCCGAGGATTTTTCTGATCGCGCCTTTATGGAGTTTTACGCCGCTGGCCAGGCAGGTGTGGTCGAAGTGCATGTCTACGGCATGGAGGCCGGGCTGGGCGTCTGCGCCGAGGCCGATGAATCCCACTTTCAGATCAGGACGTTTCCGGGGATACCAGAAGAAGTCTTCTCCCCCGGCGGTGGTGATCGGCGGGACGAGGGCCGCTTCGCCCAGTTCTTCCCGAATGATATCGGCGATGAGATCGGTCACTTCCGGCGTGATGATGGACGCGGGGGTGATGTTATGGACGCGGAAATCAATGGACGCGCCCACGGCGGCCGCCGTGTTTTCCACCGCGCGGCGGAGTTCTGCCAGCATGGTGTCCATGAGGTCGTTGTCCTGGCTGCGGAGGTCGAAGACGATCTGTGCTTCGCCGGGAACCGCGTTCATGACGCCTGCGTCGGAGTGGAGCTGGGTCGCTTTGATATTGTGGACGATATTGGAATCGAAGCGGAGCGCATTGACGGCCTGCACGATGAGGCACGCCGCGTCGAGGGCGCTGATGCCGAGGTAGGGACGGGCGCCGTGGCTCTGCTTGCCGTGAACGTCGATGATGACGTGGCCCGCGGAGGAATAGTACATGGCGGGAGCGGCCTGTCCGACGCGGCATTCCTGGATGGGGCGGATGTGCATGCCGATGAGGATATCCAGATCGTCGACGGCGCCGCCTTCGATCATGGAGAGCGCGCCGCCGCTCGTTTCTTCCGCCGGTTGGAAGAGGATCTTCAGTTTGCCTTTTTTCACGAGACCGTCCGCTTTCGCTTCTTCCGCAGCGGCGAGGAGCATGGACATGTGGGCGTCGTGGCCGCAGAGGTGCGCCGCGTGTTCCGGCGTGCCGAGGGCGTCCATATCCGCGCGGAGGCCGAGTGCCGGCCCGGGGACACCGCTGTCCCATACGCCGACGACGCCCGTCGCGCCGCCTACGTTTCTTTCCACGGTGTAGCCCGCTTTTTCCAGCGCGTCTGCCAGATAGGCGGATGTTTTATATTCCTGCATGCCCACTTCGGGGATGGTGTGCAGGTATTCGAAATGTTTCTGTACGTCAGCCATAAGATGCCTCCTTATGTTGCAATGCCCGGGCAGTCCGGGCGGTCTATGATTGTATTGTATAGGACGAAGGGAGAATTACAAGAGAGGCGGTATGTTTTTTGTGAAAAACTTGCGAGCTGTGTTAGCAAAATGTGACGGGCTTTTTAGTTATTCGAAGGGTTCGCAAAAGAACGCGCGTGAAGATGATGATAACATTAAAACATAATAAACTCTTTGCATGCAGGTTTCGTATGGAAAAGAATCGTGGTATACTGGCGCCAAGAATTTTACAAAAAGCGACGAAGCGGCTTTCCGGCAATGGGGGCCGCTTTTTGCTTTTGTCCGCCTGGCGGGGAAAGGATGTGCAGTATGGAAAAGGGAAATGAAGAAGAGCGGCTGATGCGGCTGCCCAGGGTGACATGGAAAGGATATGCGGCGCTTTTGTTTGCGATCTTATTTTTCGCGGGGATTTTTGCGTCAGTTCAGAGCGCCGCGTGGCTTCGGGCGTTCGATTTCAGCACGCTCATCGGGAAATTCGGCACCATGGCATCGGATAAGGCGACTTTCGTCGGCATGGGAGGCGCGAGTGCCCGCGGAGGGTTTCTGTTCGCGCTGTCGCTGGTGCCGTCGGTGATGCTGGCTGTGGGATGTGTGGAGGTGCTGTCTCATTTCGGCGCGCTGGCGGCGGCGCAGAGATTGATGACGCCGCTCTTGAAGCCTCTCATGGATGTGCCCGGCTTTGTGGGACTGACGCTGATCACGGATATGCAGAGCACAGATGCGGGCGCGGCGCTCACAAAGGAGCTGTATGATGAGAAGCTCATCGATAAAAGAGAGCAGACGATCATTGCCGCATGGCAGTATTCCGGCGCGGGGATGATCAATAATTATTTCGCCATCGTCGGCGCGCTTTTCAGTTACGCCCTTGTTCCGATCATAGTGCCGCTTTTGATCATTTTCGTTTTAAAGTTTTTCGGCGCGGTGGTATGCCGCATCGTGCTTGATACGGTGTATAAGGGGGATTTCAGTCATGAACAGTAAGACAGAGGAGATCAGCGAGGCGCTGGAGCCGTCCGGCAATATTTTTGATATATTCATCCGCGGCGCGAGAAAGGGCTGGAATATCGGAATCAATAATCTGATCCCGAATATTTTGATGGCTTATGTTATTGCCTATATCCTGAATATTCTCGGGGTCATGGCTTTTATCGGCCATTGGTGCGGGCCGGTGATGGGGCTCCTTGGGCTGCCCGGCGAAGCGCTGATCGTGCTGCTCACCGTGTGGCTTTCCTGTTCGGCCGGCGTGGGCGTGGCGGCTTCCCTTTTTGCTTCTGGCATGCTTGAGCCGGCGCACATCACGATCCTTATGCCGGCGTTTATCCTGATGGGATCGCAGCTGCAGTACATGGGCCGCCTGCTCGGTACGGCGGATGTGCCGAAAAAGTATTGGCCGCTTCTCATGGCGATTTCCATCATGAACGCGGTGATCGGCATGATCCTCATGCGCTGTGTGATGCTGTTCTTTTGACTTCCGCAATAAAAAAGACTTCCCGAAGGGGAAGTTTTTTCATTTACCGGCGGCCGCGGAGGAGCGACGGCTGGCAGAGGGAGACGGCTTTCAGCGCGCAGTAGGCGATGACGCATCCCGCGCCGCAGGAGACGGCGAAGAGGGAGACATAGAAGAAAGCGCCCTTTTCCGAGCCGAGCAGGAGGGCGGCGATGGGATAGGACGCGAGTCCGCCCAGGACGGAGGTGCCGAAAAATTCGCCCGCTGCGGCGGCCCAGAGTTTATGGGTGCGGCTGTAGAGCCATCCCGAGAGAAAGGCGCCGATCATGGAGCCGGGAAAGGCGAGGAGGCTTCCCGTGCCGGCGATATTCCGGATGAGCGACGCGATGAATGCGGCGGCGACGCCGTACCGCGTCCCGGCGAGGACGGCGAGGAAAATGTTCGCCATGTGCTGGATGGGGAAGGCCCGCGTCACGCCGAGGGGAAAGGAGAAGACCGGGGAGAGAAGAACGGTGAGCGCCGTCACGACGGCGGAGAAGACCATGGTGCGGAGCATGTCCGGCTGTGTATCTGAATGCATAGGCGCCTCCTGAAAATGCTTTTATCCGTATGATAGCACGATTCCCGGGAAAGCGGCGGCATTTTGCGGGGGCTTTCGGAAAAATGGTATGATACGGCAGGACAGCTGCGTGAATGGAGGAATGACGATGGCGGAAGAAATGCATGAACTTTTTTACCGTGACGGGTACGCGCGGGAATTTGACGCGAAGGTGCTGCGGTGCGAAAAGGAGAAAAAGGGATTTGCCGTGGTGCTGGACGACACGGCCTTTTATCCGGAAGGCGGCGGACAGCCTGCTGATCAGGGGACGCTTGGCGGCGTCCGTGTGACGGATGTGAAGCGCCGCAGCGGGGAGATCGTCCATTATACGGACGGGCCGCTTCCGGAGGGCGCTTCCGTGCGGGGAGAGATCGACTGGGAGCGGCGTTTTTCTCATATGCAGAATCATTCCGGGGAGCACATCGTATCCGGCTTGATCCACCGGCTTTTCGGCTGGGACAATGTGGGCTTTCATATGGGGGAGACGGTCACTGTCGATTTCAACGGCCCCATGACATGGGAGGACGCGCTTCGCGTCGAAGCGGCGGCGAACGCTGTCATCTGGGAAAACAAGGAGACGGAGATCTTCTTCCCTTCTCCGAAAGAGCTGGCGGCGCTGGAGTACCGAAGCAAAAAGGCGCTGACCGGGGCGGTGCGCATCGTGGCTTTCCCCGGGGCGGACGTGTGCGCCTGCTGCGGGACGCATGTGCGCCGCGCCGGAGAGATCGGCGTCATCAAGATCCTTTCGCTCATGAATCACAGGGGCGGCGTCCGGCTGGAGCTGCTCTGCGGAAAGGCGGCGCTGGCCTATATGAACGGCGTCATGACGAATAACGGGGAGATCGCGCGGCTCCTCTCGGTGAAACCGCGGCAGACCGCGGAGGCGGTAAGGAAAGAAATGGCTGTCGCCACGGAGGCGCGGCAGAAGCTGGCGGATATGAGCCGGAACTATTTCCGCCTCCGCGCGGCCATGCTCCCGCGGGAGGGGATCGCCGTGGATTTCGAAGAGGATCTGTCGCCGTGGGCGCTCCGCAAAGGGGCGGAGACGCTCCTGGAAGATGGCGGGGCGCCGGTCTATGTGCTTCTGTCCGGCGGGGACGGATGTTTCCGCTATGTCATCGCCTCGGGAAAGGGCGGCGCGCGGGCGCTGGGACAGGCGCTGAACAAGCGGCTCCGGGGCCGCGGCGGCGGATCGGATGAGCTGGTGCAGGGGCAGTTCTCCGCGGCGAGGGAAGAAATCGAAGCGGCGCTCCGGGAAACGCTGGCGGAGGCCGGGCTGTGAGCGGCAGGGAACCGGAGGTCATTTACAAGGACGTGCGCCGCATGTACATCCGCGTCCTTCGGGACCGGACCGTGCGTGTCACCGTGCCTTTCGGCGTTCCGGAAGAAAAGTGGCGGGCTTTTGTGGAGAGCCGCCGGGAATGGATCGAAAAGGCCGCGGCCCGTTTCCCGGAGAGAAAGGAATATTTATATACCGATGGAGAGACTCACTGGCTCCTCGGGCGGAAAGTCATTCTCCGTGTGCGCCGGGGCAGCGAAAATGCCTGCCGCATCCGGGACGATGAAGCGCTCATGACGGTGAGGAGTAGCCGCACGGACAGGGAGAAGCTGCTCGCCGCGTGCTGGGCGCGGGAGCTCTCGGCGGTGCTGTCCATGCTTATCGAAGAGTGGGCCCCGAAAATGGGCGTTCATCCGGCGGGATTTACCATCCGGCGTATGCGGGGCCGCTGGGGGAGCTGCGATCTCCGCACGGGCGCGCTCACATTCGCGCTCGATCTCTCGGCAAAACCCGTCGCCTGCATCGAGTCCGTCGCCGTTCATGAGCTCAATCATCTGTTGGAAGGCCCGCACAGCGTCCGTTTCCGCCGCCTCATGACCCGCTGGCTGCCTGACTGGAAGGCGAGAAAAGAGAGGCTCACGTCTTTTCCCCGTGAATTTGAATGATACCCCCATACATTTCCCTTCCCGCGTGACCGGCAGCGGTTCAGCGGGAAGTTTTTTTGTATGCGCCGGAAAGAAAAGTCTGAACGGCGGAAAAGGAAGTTCATTTATTTATTGAAAAATTTTATGATGATATAGAAAATTTGACAATAATAGAAGATGTGGTATGATAGATATAGAAATACAATATGTTGTAATCTTGAGGAAGGGAGAAGGAGCCATCAAATCTGTAGAAAGCGGAATGTGAGAACAGGAAGGGATTTTCAGATTTGGAGGCTTTTATGTGCACAATAAAACAAAAAATGGAGCAGCGGCTCCTGACGCAGTCGGCTGCGGTGATGGGGACGATCGGTATTGCGGGGCTCGCGCTGGGGATACTGAGCGATTCGCGGGCGGTGCTGGCTGACGGGCTTTTTTCATGCCTCGCCGTCATCATCAAGCTGCTCATGCTGGGCACGTCCCGGCTGATTTCAAAGGAAACGAGCGTCCGTTTCCAGTTCGGATACTGGCAGATGGAGCCGCTCGTGCTCTTCACGGAAGGCGTTTTCACCATGTTCGTGGTGGCCTATGCGGCGGCTGCGGGCGTGCAGGGCATCCTTGCGGGAGGGCGGGATGTAGACTTCGGCCTGGCGGTGTATTACGGGCTCTTCTTCATGATCATGTCCGCGGGATTTTATACGCACCTGAAGCGGCAGAATCGGAAACTGAAATCGAATCTGGTGCATTTTGACAATGTGAGCTGGTACATCGATCTGGTGCTGGCGGCGGGGCTGATGGTGTCTTTCGCGGCGGCGTGGGCGCTGGCGCAGACGGGATACGGGGCGTACGCGAGATATGCGGATCCGCTCATCATGCTGGTGCTTTCGCTTCACATGGCGGTGCCGGCGTACCGCATCCTCGCGCCGTCGTTCCGGCAGATCCTCGGCGCGGCTCCCGCGGAGCTGCATGAACGGGTACAGCAGGTCATGGACGAGAGCCTCGCGCGGTACGGCTTCAAGGATTATGTATCCAGCGTGCAGCAGTATGGAAATACGAAGATCATCGAGATCGATATCCTGCTGGGCAGGGATTTTCCCGCGCAGACCGTGGAGGAACTGGACGCGATCCGGGAGAGCATTGATGAGAAACTGGGCTATCCCGACAGCCAGCAGTGGCTGACCATCAATTTCACCGCGTCCCGCCGGTGGATGGCCAGGGATTATCTTTTAAATGAGTCGTGAGAAGCAGGCGTTTCGGCGCCTGTTTTTTCTTGTGATACAATAAAAGAAATTTCAGCGGCGATCGGGGGATGAAATGAAAAAGATCATTTTTGATGTGGACGGTGTGCTGCTCAGCGAGGAGCATTATTACGATGTGTCCGGGCTGACGGTGTGGGAGATCCTCTACGGCAGGGCGTACATGGGGCTGCCGTCGGAGCGGGAAGATTTTGTGCCCGCCGCGGTGACAGACGGCCAGACCGCGGCGATCCGGCAGGCGGTGTGGGGCGGAGACCGGCTCCTCGCGTGGCTTCGCGGAAAAGGGCTCAATTCGAACTGGGATATGGTCCATGCCTGGCTGATCACGGCTTTCTGGCTGATGGCGGAAGAGTATCAGCGGCGGACCGGCGGCGATGTGCTGCCTCTGTCTTTCCGGACGGAGAGCGATTTCCGCCGGGCCGGGATGGAACTCATGGGGCTGCCCGTGCCGAAGGCGGACGCTGTGCTGGCCCGCTGGGAAGTATCCGTGTCGGAGACCGCGGAGGGCGCGGCGGTGATCCGCGCGTTGGCGGAAGCGATGCGGCCGGCATTCGGTGAGATCCCCGAATGGACGGCTGCCGGGTCTGATTTCAGCCGCATGTGCGCGGAAGCCTTTCAGTCGTGGTATCTCGGCGACGACGGATTCATCGCGAGAAACCGCCGGCTGCCTGTGAGCGGGGGCAAGAAGGGATTTCTGCGGAAAGAACAGCCGCTGGCGCCGGCGGGGGAAATCCTTGCGCTCTTTCGGCGGCTGAAGGCGGAGGGCTGGGAGCTCGCCGTGGCGACGGGCCGCTCCCGGGAAGAGACAGAGATTCCTTTCCGTCAGTTCGGCTGGCATGAAGAATTCGATCCGCTCTTCATCGCCTCGGGAAGCGACGCGTGGGAAGCGTCGAAAAAACTGGGCGGCGTTTTCTTGGACAAGCCGCATCCTTTTCTCTATGAATGCGCGGCCTACGGCCGCCGTCCCAAGGCGTACAGGGAGTACGCGGCGGGAGCTGTCAGACCGGCAGCTGGGGATGAGATCTGGGTGATCGGCGATTCGGAGGCGGACAGGCTCGGCGCGGAAGCGGCAGGGTTCCGGTTCCTCGGCATTCTGACCGGACTCGAAGGAACGCGGGCGGCAGAGCATTTTCGCCGGGCCGGGGTGCCCGCAGCGGAACGGGTGACTGCGATAGAACAGATTGTGGGATAAAAAAAGACCGGTGCAGCAGATGAGCACCGGTCTTTTTCTTTTTCAGAGCGTTCCCTGAAGGCCGATCGCGGGCGCGGCTTCCCGCATCCCGGCGATCGTTTCACGGATGACGTCGTCCAGCGTCATGCCGAGCATCTCGCAGCCTTGGCGGATCAGATCACGGTTGACGCCGGCAGCGAAAGATTTATCTTTGAATTTTTTCTTTACCGATTTCACTTCCAGATCGAGGACGCTCCGCGAGGGGCGCATGAGGCAGAGCGCGTAAATGAGTCCTGTCAGTTCGTCAATGGTGAAGAGCGTTTTTTCCATGGCGCTCTCCGGGCGGACATCCGTGCAGAGGCCCCAGGCGTGGCTCTGCATGGCGCGGATGTACAGCTCGTCAATGCCGCGGGCGCGCATGATCTCCGCGGCTTTCACGCAGTGTTTGTCAGGGAATTTTTCCCAGTCCAGGTCGTGCAGAAGCCCGGCCGCGCCCCAGATGTCTTCATCCTCTCCGGCGAGGCGGGCGAAATGGCGCATCACTGCTTCCACCGTCAGAGCGTGGCGGCGGAGCGCGGCGGTCTCCGTGTATTCCGTAAGCAGCGCCCAGGCGTCTTCTCTCGTCAATTTTTTTACCATAGAAGGTCTCCTTTCCGTACCGGACAGCTTGCGCGCCGTTCCGCGGGCATTTTATAATGAAACCGTCCGGTGTTTGAAATACAGAATGAATGTCAGAAAAAATGAACACGCGTGTTGGCTATATTACATGATCGTTCGATATAAAATATAATATGGAGGATATACCGAATGGAACCGGGTAAGATCATTGCGGAAAATATGAGCGCGCTCCGAAGGGAACGGGGAATGTCTCTGGGGGACTTGTCGCGGGCCTGCGGGATCAGCAAGGCCGTCCTGTCGGAGATGGAAAGGGGCGCAGGAAACCCCACGGTGAATACGATCTGGAAGATCGCCAACGGTCTTCAGGTGCCGTATACGCGCCTGCTGGAGCAGGGGGAGCGGGAGCCTGCCGTCGTCCGCCGGGAGGATGTGGGCGAGCAGCGGGACGGGGACGACTACCGCATCCGCTGTTATTTTCCCCGTACGGCGGAACGGAATTTTGAGTTTTTTTACGCGGAGCTTGAAGAGGGAGCGGCGCATGCCACGGTGGGGCATTCCCGGCGGTCGCAGGAATATGTGTACGTGCTGTGCGGCGCGCTCGCCGTGCGCGCTGGCGGCGGAGAATGGGAACTTCGCGAGGGAGATGCGCTCAGGCTCGCCGAAGCGTCCGTTCCTCACGAGTATGTCAACCGGGACAGCGGGCGCACGGAATTTATCGTCGTCAATTATTATCCGTACTGAGGAGAGGAGGAGCTGCGCGGGAGCGCGGCTTTTTTGATGCCCGGCAGGGCGCGGTGACATGTAGAAAATGCGGCGTATTTCGCATATAATATAACAGATAGGCATAAAATGGGGATTTCAGCGGCGGAAAACAACAGTGAAGGAGGGCGGCATGGGGTTTCTTTCTCATGTGTACGGACAGACACGGGTGAAAGCGGAGCTGTCCCGCCTTCTCGAGGAAGGGCGCCTGCCGCATACGATGATCTTTTACGGCGAGGAAGGCCTTGGAAAGACTACAGCGGCGCTTGACTTGGCGGGAACGCTCGCGGGGAAGGATATTTTTCAGGAAACCGTTTCCTGGAATGATGAAGCGGCGGCGAAAGCGCCGGTGCTGACGGCTGCCGGGGACAGCGTCTGGTATATCCGCCCTTCCGGCATCGAGCTGCGTATCGATCAGCTGCGGCTCTTTCTGGATGCCATGCCGTCTTTCGGCGGCGCGCTCCATGTGTGCGTCATCGACGAAGCGCAGACCATGATGCCCGCGGCGGCGAATGTGATGCTGAAATCGCTGGAAGAGCCGCCGGAGAATGTGTACTTCATTCTCATTACCCATGATCTGGACGCGCTCCTGCCGACGATCGTTTCCCGGGCGGAGCGGTTTCCCTTTTTCCCGCTCAGCCGGGCGGACTATGAGGCGCTCGCCGCGGCGAGGCCGGAGGAATTTCATTTCGAGAGCCCCGAGGCGCTGGAAGAGGCGTTCTTCCTTTCCGAGGGAAATCCGGGGATGACCCTGGAGATGTTCGGCGAGAGCGGCGCGCCGCAGCCGGATACGGCCATGGAATTCTGGGAACGGCTCACGGACAGCGGGACGCCTTTCTCGGAGGCGGCGTCTTCCGCGGCGGCGGACAGGAAAGAATTTCGGAAGATGCTTCGGTGGATGATTATGATCGGCCGCGATCTGATGGTGCTGTCGGAAGCGCC
>ULPS01041397.1_pt1 | contig 36453 bp, 24 predicted proteins | sample 1953711 | NCBI WGS metagenome assembly ULPS01 (sample SAMEA4835635, study PRJEB28245) | human gut metagenome | biome: gut microbiome; material: fecal sample | place: Denmark | collected 2008 | reverse complement strand
CAGGCATCCCCCGCTTTTTTAAAAAAGAGATTTCTGAAGGAGGATTCCCATGAAAAAAAAGAAAAAGGGTTACCGTCTGGGCTATGACAGGGCGACGCAGTTTCAGCTTCACACGCTGATGCTTCCGGGGACAGTATTGATGTTGCTGTTTTCCATCGTACCTTTGTTCGGCCTGATCCTCGCGTTTAAGAATTACAGCGTGGTGGAAGGAATCAAGGGCGTTTTTACCAGCCCCTGGTATGGCTTCCAGAATTTTAAGGTGATCTTCGGCAATTTCGACTTTAAGAGAATGCTGGTGAATACCCTCGGCATTAACCTGATCGGAAACGTGGTCAATATCTTTATGGCCATCCTGTTCGCCCTGCTGATCAATGAGATCGTGAACGCGAAATTCAAAAGCTTTGTGCAGACCGTTACCTATATGCCCCACTTCATTTCCTGGGTGGTTTTCGGCGGCATCGTGATGACCATGCTGGATGGGGACGGCGGACTGCTGAACCTGATCCTTTTGAAGCTCGGCGTGATTGACAGCCCGATCGTATTCATGGCACAGCCCAAATATTTCTGGGCGATCGCCATTATCTCGAACCTGATCAAGGAGCTGGGATGGAGCACCATCCTGTATACGGCCGCCATCTCCGGCGTGGACCAGGAGCTGTATGAGGCGGCTGACCTGGACGGCGCGAGCAGGGTTCAGAAAATGCTGCATGTCACCCTGCCCTGCATCAAGGGAACCATCGTGATCATGGTGATCTTCGCGGTGGCGGGCATCATGAACAATAACTTTGACCAGCTCTATGTGCTTCAGAATTCCTTTAATATGGAACGCAGCGAGGTGATCGATACTTATATTTACAAGGTCGGCCTGCAGCAACTCCAGTTCGGTATGGCGGCGGCAGTCAACATTTTCAAATCCGTACTGGCCATTCTTCTGCTGACTACGGCCAATCTGATCTCGAATAAGCTGACCGACAGCGGACTGTTCTAAAGGAAGGGAGAGAAAAGCATGAATAAGATCAAATCCAAACGTGGAAAAAGGTTCAATATTATCCTGACAGTGGTTATGGTTCTGATCATGATCATCACGGTTTATCCGGTATGGTACTCTCTGATCAATTCCTTAAACAGCGCGCAGGATATCGCGAAAAACGGCTACGCCATGCTGTTCCCGGGTGAATTTTCTCTGGAAAGCTGGCAGAGCGTACTGAAAAACCCGGAGATCTTCCGGGCCTTTGGCATCACGCTTTCCAGGACCGTGATCGTTACGGTGATCCAGACCCTGTTTACCTCCATGTTCGCCTACGGCTTTTCCAGAAGCCATCTGGTGGGGAAAAAGTTTTACACGGTGATCGGTTTTGTCAGTATGTATCTGAACGGAGGCGTGATCGCCTATTTCATCCTGTTCAACGCCATGCACATTTACAACACCTACTGGGTGTATATCCTCCCCTGCCTGTTCGGCGGCTTCTATAACGTGATCATCTTCAATACAAACTTTAAGGCGATCCCGGAATCGCTGTTTGAGTCGGCAAAGATCGACGGAGGCGGCGAATATACGATCTTCTTCAAGATCGTGCTTCCGCTTTCCAAGCCGGTCATCAGCGCGCTGGGTATCTTTACTGCGGTAGGAACGTGGAACGATTATACCCAGACGCTGTACTACACCAAGTCGGCGGAGATCCAGACGCTCTCCTATTATATGCTTTCCATTACCAAGGCCAGCGCATCCGCCGCGCAGCTGGGAGAGACCATGAGCGCGGGCGCTTCCGCGATCCTGACCACGGTATCCAATTCCGCGGCGAACTACAAGACCATCGAACTGGCGTGTATGGTGCTCTCGGCACTGCCGCTGATCATCATTTATCCTTTTGCGCAGAAATTCTTTGAAAAAGGCGTTATGGTTGGAAGCGTGAAGGGATAATTGGAAAACGCTTCGGCAGGGAGGTAAAGATTGAAAAATAAGCCTGATGGCTTATTTTTCAATCGGCAGTTTTGCGGTCGGAGCAAAGGACGCTCCGACATGGAGGGAAAAATGGCAGAAATCAGAATAACCGGAACCTGGACGGAAACACCGGTGGACAGACGGATCTTTGGAAATTTTATCGAAAGCGGCTTCGGCAGGCAGGTGACCGGGCTGTGGAGCGAGATGCTGTATAACAGGGCCTTCCGGGACGTCCCGGCCATGAAGATCGCGACGTGGGAATGGCTGGGACTGGATGAGGAGCACTACAATGAAAACGCGCCCTTCTGGCACAGCGGCTATGAGGAGAAGGACTGGCAGGCGATCGGAAATCCGGTGATGGAACATACCTGCGGAACCCATACCTATAAGGGAACGACCTCCCTGCTCCTGGAAAACAGAGAGGGGACGGAATGCGGACTGGTACAGAAGGGGATCCATCTGAAGCGTGGGATGGCGTACCGGTTCCGGATCTTTGCCGGGATCCGGGGAAATATGAGCGAAGCGGGACTGAACGGCTTCGGAGATACCATCCACAGCGAAAAGGAAGAAGTGCTGAAGGTTTCCATCGGAAAATGGGAAAATACATTTGCCCTGACAACGGTGCCGCGTTTATACGAGTGGGAATTTGAATCGGACGCGGATGAGGAGACAGAGGTGCGTCTGACGTTTTCCTTCCCGGGAACGCTGCTTCTTTCCTTCGCGTCGCTTATGCCCGCCGACAACCTGGATGGATGGAGGGCGGACGTGGTGGAGAAGCTGAAGGAGGCGGCCCCCAGTGTGGTCCGCTTCCCGGGAGGCTGCTTCGTCAGCTTTTACGACTGGGAAAGCTCCATTGGGGACCGGGACAAAAGAGAACCGCAGCCAAGCTTCTACTGGGGCGGGCTGGAAGAGAACGATGTGGGTCTGGATGAATTCCTGAAGCTTTCCGAACTGGTCGGCTTCGAACCGCAGATCTGCTTCAACATGATGACTTCGGAGCCCTTCAAGGCCAGACAGATGGTGGAATATCTGAACGCGCCGGAGGACGTGGGAATGGGGCGGCTCCGCATGCTGAACGGACACAGAGAGCCTTACGGCGTGAAGCTGTTTGAAATGGATAATGAGCCGGGAAGAAAATGGACGGCCCATCAGTATGCGCGCCAGTGCGTGCAGTTCGCGCGGGAAATGCGCCTTGCGGACCCGGACATCGAGCTGATGATGGCGGCGTACGCCTATCCTCCGGAACTTCTTCCTGAGATGCTTGAGATCGCGGGGAAGGAGATCCAGTATGTGATCTACCGCCAGGGAGATCCGAAATTCGTTCACCGGATCCTTCCGGTCATCCGGGAATACAATCAGAAAAACGGAACGGATCTGAAGCTGGTCAATACGGAATGGCTTCCCTCCTGCTACAGTCCGGAGCCCTTCGAGGATCCGCGGATGCCGCAGGATTTCCGCTGGCGCGGGAAAATCACGAACGATTACGCCAATATTTTCGGCGTTCAGCAGATCAGTTGGAACTACGCGTTAAACGGCGCGCACAGGCTCTTAGACTACATCAGCTACGGCGGGGAATTCGCGCTGGCGAATTTCAACAATATGTGCAACACCTGGGGGCAGAACATCATCGAAGCCACAAAAGATAGCTGCTACCTGTCCTGCATGGGCCGGGTATTCGCCATGTTCGCAAAGGTATTCGAGCCCTGCCGGGCCGCTTCCGTGGAAACGGGAGAGGAAAACCTGTTTGCGCTCGCGGTCCGGACGGAAAGCGGAAGAGGGCAGCTTTATCTGATCAACCATTCCGGCAAAGAAACGGAAGTCCTCCTTCCGGAAGGAAACTGGCGGCTGACGGCAGGCCTTCAGGGAAGCGGGCGCATGGCGCATGAAACGGAAAACGCGAGCTGCCTCTCCTGCCTGGAAGCCGGAGCGGTGGAAAGGAAGATGACGGTGTCGGGGTTGAGTTTTTTGTGTCTGGAACTAGGGTAGATGGCGGGGATTTTCTATGATTTACGATAAGAACTCCCAAACGAGATACCTGATCAGAGCTACATTGCAGAAAAACTTTCTTTGTGTCCTGAATCTGACAGCCTGTGTCATTTTCCTCGGACTGATCAACGGCGTAGCCTATACAGAGGCCCTGCGCCGTATGACGCAGGCGGTATGGGAACGGGAATGGAGCGGTTTTCTTCATGCCCTGTGCGGGTTTGGAGCAGTGCTCCTGTGCAGTCTGATCCTGAACATCGGAAAGAGAAGGTCTGCTTTCCTGTTAAAAAAGAAGCTCACCTTTGTCTGCGAGGACGCGGTTTATGAAGCCTTTTCCGGAAAGGAATACTGGACGGATCCGCAGGAGGAAATGGTGCTGGGGCATATCCGAAAAAACGTTCCGGATACCATGAAAGATGTGGTGGAAGAAGGGACCGGCACCATCAGCCTCTGTGTCATTATCCTTGCGGGCTGTCTCTATGGAGTGGGACTGAATGGCCCCGTGATGGCTGTTTCGATCGCAGCGACGGTGTGCATGGTATTTTTGACCCGGGAAACGGCAGGACGCGTTCCGGAACTGTATCGGGAATTCGGGGAACGCAACAGCAGGCTGTATCAGCTTTTATGGGAGCAGGTAAAAAACCGGGAGATCGCCCGTTTCCTGAATCCGGATAAAGCGCTGAAAGGATATGAAACGGAATGCGAAAGCTATCTGAAGGTGCTTTTAAAGATCAAAAAGGCGACAAATGGAGTCGGGCTTTTCTCGCAGTTTGGGAGTACCGTAGTGATCATGCTTGCGGCGTTTCTGGGCGGGACGCTGGCTCTGGGACAGAGACTGTCTTTCGCCGACCTTCTGGCCCTGATCATGCTGATCCCGACGGTGGCCTCCTGTATGTTCCGGGTACCTTCCCAGATTCAGCAGTGGAAAAAAGTGTCCGGCAGCTTCCAGGCGATCGGTTCCCTTCTGGAAGAAGCGTCCCGTCCGGAAAGAAAGGAAAAACTGGAAGAGCCGGTCCGTAGCCTGGAAGTATTCGGCCTGTGCTTTTCCTATGAAACAGGACAGCAGATCCTGAAGGAAACTGCAATGAAGCTGGAAGAAGCCGGATTTTATGTGCTGGCTGGAAGTTCCGGATGTGGGAAATCAACCCTGATGAAATGTATCGCCGGTCTGCTTCCCTATGAAGAAGGGAGAATCCTGCTGAACGGTCGGGAGCTGAAGAACCTGAACCGGGATGCGTATTGGAAAGAAGTCAGCTATATCGGCCAGAAGTCCTTTATCCTGGAAGGAACACTTCGGTATAATATTACCCTTCAGAAGGATGAAAACGAGGCGGACGGAAGAAGACTGGAGGAAGCTGTACGCATGGCGGATCTGGAAAGCCTGATCAGGCAGAGCCCAGAGGGTCTGCAGCGGATGGTATCGGCGGATACCCTGTCCAAAGGAGAACGGCTGAAGATCAATATCGCAAGGGCCGTATACCGGGAGACAGGACTCCTGCTGATGGATGAAATGACGGAAGGGCTTGACCCGCAGGCGGAGATCCGGATCCTTGAGGCCCTGAAAAAATATGGGAAGGAACGGGGAATCCTCTGCCTGTGTATTTCCCATCATGTGGAAACACAGAAAAGCGCTGACCGTGTGCTGTTCATGGAGGATGGCAGGATAAAGGCAGAAGGTACATACGAAGAGCTGTGCGGAAGCTGCGAAGCTTATGCTCGGATGACGGGAAGGGAGAAAGCATGAGGGATTTCGGAAAGAATCTGCTGCTTACAGGGAAAATACTGAAGCGCTACGCCGGTGCATATATACCGGCGATGGCGGCACAGATACTGGCTTTCAGTTTTCTGACCTGCTACAATGCGGTGATGGTCCCGGCAATCCTTTCGATGGTATACCAGGCGTTGGAAGCGCAGGACCGGAAGAGCCTGTATCTGGCCTGCGGCTGCGGCGCGCTGGTGATCGCGCTCGCCTTTTTTCTGTGCTACCTGAACAATGTATATCTGGATCTGTACAGCTTCCGGATCGGACTGGGGGCGAACCGGAATATCTGCAGGGAGCTGTTTTCCCTGAGCTTTGACGGGCTGAACAGCCAATATGAAGAGGGGGATATCCAGAACCGGATCGATGAATGTACGGGATGCGTTTCCGGGATTTTTCCCCTGCTCGTTTCTGCCCTTGCAAATGTATTCAGTATGGCCGCGCTCCTGGCGCTGGGAGGGAGGATCTCCGCGGTACTGGCGGGAATCACGCTGGCCGTCATGCTGATGAGCGGTCTGGCTGCCAGACAGGAATCCCGGAAGAGAAGCTGCCAGGAAAAGAGGAAACAGGAAACGGAAGCAAAGGCGGGAGCGGTGCTGTACCAGACGATCGGAGAACAGGAAATCCTGAGCATGTATGGCGTGGCCGGGAAACAATGGGGAGAATACCGGAGACTGAGGGAAGCCGCATGGGAATCCCGGTGGAAACAGGAAGAGGCGGGAATGGTGTCGGGAAGCCTGACGGAGACCTTTACGGGTCTGATGCGCGGCATCCTCAGCACCTTTCTGTTCCGGTTTTACCGGGACGGCTCCCTGGATTCCGGAACGGTTGCGTCCTCATTTTCTGTTTTTGACCAGCTCAGGTCAGTGGCAGGCAGCTTTTCCGATCCGATCAGCAGGGTGGGTACTTTCATGGTTTCTGTCAGGCGGCTGGATGAAATGCTGCAGGCCGGAAAGGTGAGAATTGAGGGAAAGCAGGATACAGGAAAGCCCCAAAACGATACCGCGCCTGTCCTCTCTCTGGAACATGTATCGTATGCGGCTGGAGAGCGGGATATCCTGCGGGATGTGTCATTGACCATCCGGGAAGGGGAAAAGGTCGCCGTCATCGGAGAAAACGGCTGTGGGAAATCAACCCTGTTAAAGCTGGCCGGAGGACTGGACCATCCGAAAGAGGGAGAAATCGCCCTTCTTGGAGTAAGACCTGGGGAAGCGTCCGGCGAGGAACTGCGGCGCCGGGTCAGTTATATCTCTTCGGAGAGCCATCTATATACGGGGGATGTGAAGAGTAATATCGGGATGAACCTGGACGGAGAGAATGAGACGGCTATTGAAGAAGCCTGCGCTGTTGCAGAGCTGTCCGGGGAGAAAGGAGAGGATCTGCTGGAGAAATGTACGTCAGAGCTGTCCGGCGGACAGGCGCAGCGGGTCAATATTGCGCGAGGGCTGGCAAATCAGGTGCCGCTTCTGCTGGCGGACGAACCGGATGCTGGCCTTCCTCCCGCTCAGGGAAGAAGGATGATGGAAAGACTGCTGCGCACTTCAGATACCGCCGTTGTGGTGACTCACCGCTATGAATACCTGGATCTGTTTGACCGGGTGGTTGTGATGGGGAAGGGGAGAGAAACGTGAAACAATTTTTTTTAAATATTTCCTTCCTGTTCCGATATTCCCGGAAAATCAGTAAAAAAATCTTTGCGGCAAGTATACTCTCAACAATATTCAATACCGTTGAACCGTTTGTTCCGCTGCTTTTCTCTGGCATCATCCTGGATGAACTGACAGCTCAGAAGAGATGGAACGTGGTAGTACAGGAGATCCTTGCGCTGGTGGCAATAGAGCTGGTTCTGCGCCTTTTGTGCCTGGGACTGTCCGTCTTTATCAACATGTCGGTCAACCAGTGTGACATGATGAACGGAATCGATTATGCAGGACACTTTCTGGACATGGATTATGAAAAGCTGGAGGACGGGACGGTACGCGATCTTCAGCAGAAGGTCTCCCGGAATGTGCGGGCCAATTCCTTCATCTATGAGGATATGGGAAAGGTGATGACAGGGCTGTTCCAGTTGATCGGGTATTCCTGGCTGATTTTTTTCCTTCATCCTCTGATTCTGCTGCTTGTTGCCCTGGTCATTGTATCCAACTACTTTCTCAGCCTCAGAAGTGAAAAGAATAAATATTCCGTCCAGCCGCAGAAGGCTTCTATGGAAAGAAAGAGCGAATACCTGTTCCGCGTAATGACGGACTTTTCCTTTGCCAAAGAGGTACGCATTAACCGTGCGTCCGTATGGCTGTCCGGCAAGGTGGAGGAGGTACTGGAAAAATATTCCTCTGAAGTGAAGGGCTATTACAGAAAAGAAGCGGCTGTGAAACTCATTTCCGCTTTTGTGGACGCCATTCAGCTGCTTCTCCTGTATGGCTATGCGGCGTGGCAGGCGGTTATTGGACGGATCACGGTGGGAAATTTCAGCGTTTATGTGGGAGCGGTTTTAAATTTCTCAGGCGCATTTGCCTCTCTGGCGGAAGGCGCGGCCCATATCCGGTTCCTTTCAGATTATGTGGAGGAATACAGGGAGTACATAAAGCTGGCGGCACCGTCCGGCAGAGAAAAGCAGACGGTCCGGATCAGCGGGCGGGAGGAACGCCATGTGATCGAATTCAGGAATGTCAGCTTCCGTTACCCGAATACAGAGAGGATAGTGCTGAAGAATGTTTCCCTTACCATTTCCGATGGGGAGAAGCTGGCTGTGGTGGGAAGAAACGGGGCGGGAAAGTCCACCTTCATTAAGCTTCTCTGCAGGCTGTATGAACCGACGGAAGGGAAGATTCTGTATAACGGAACCGATATTTCCACCATATGTTATGCCGATTATGTCCGCCTGCTTTCCGTTGTTTTTCAGGACTACCGCCAGTTTGCGTTTTCCGTGAAGGACAACATGATCCTGAATCAGGAATATGATGCGCAGAAAGCGGCGGAGGCAATCCGAAAAAGCGGCCTGCAGAAAAAAGTGGACGCCCTTCCGCTTGGGACCGATACTTCTGTGGGAAGGGAGTTCGATGAAAACGGGATTGAATTTTCCGGGGGCGAGGGGCAGAAGCTGGTCATGGCGAGGGCCTATTACAGGGACGCGCCCATTGTGATTCTGGATGAGCCTACCGCGGCGCTGGATGCGGCTTCGGAAAGTGAGATTTACATGCATTTTAAGGAGATTATGGGGGACAGGACAGCCATCTTTATTTCCCACCGTCTGGCCTCCGCCAGATTCTGCGACAATGTAGCCGTATTTGATGACGGCAGGATGGTGGAGTACGGAACGCATGAATCGCTGATGAAGCAGAACGGGTTATATGAGGAAATGTTCCGCAGGCAGGCGGAATATTACAGGGGGTAGGATATGAAGCGGAAGAAGAGCCTGTTTTCAAACTGTATATTTATGGTTGGGCTTGCCTTCCGGCTGGACCCGGCCGTTATCTGGCTCCAGGCAGGGCTGACGGTTCTGAAGGCCCTGATGATTTATCTTCCGATCCTGCTTGTGAGAATACTCCTGAATGAAATCACCGCGGGAAACCCTGCGGGCTGTCTGCAGAGCGTGCTCCTTCTGGCGGGCACCTCACTGGCCGGAAACGCCTTGGTGCGTGTTCTGGAGGTTTATTCGGAAAAGCACATGGAGACCGCTCTGAAGAAAATACAGGCCTATCTGGGAAAAGCCGTCATGAAAATGCCCTTTTCCGAGCTGGAGAAGCCGCAGATGCGGGATTTTATCCTGCTGACACAGGAGAGTGGAAAGCTTACGGAGCTTTTTGAAGGATTCAGTGCGCTGGTTACCGGAACCATAACCCTGGCGGGCCTTACCGGGATCATTTTTACGGTACAGCCGGTCATCCTGCTGCTGGTTGCCGCTGTGGTGGCCGTGCGCGTATGGAGCGATGAGAGGAACAGAAAGCTCTGGGAGAAGTGGCGGCCGAAATATGCGCCGGTCATGCGGAGGATCAACTATTTTTTTCATATTATGAAAAGTGTGGACTACGGAAAGGAAATCCGCCTGTACCACCTTGGAAAGTGGGTTTATGACAAAATCGCAGGCATTTCTTCGGGCGAATATATGAAAACGGCGACAGAGCATAACACGGAGCTGCAGAGGAACCATGTGCCTTCGGAATTCGCCATGGTGCTGCAGGAGCTTGCGGTCTATCTGTTTCTGGGGTACAGAGTGGTATTCAGGGGCATGCCGATCGGGGATTTCTCCATGTATATGTCTTCCATACAGGCGTTTTCCGACGGAATGAGGGGGATCGTGGACAGCGTTGCGGCTTTGCTGGAATACGGACTGTTTCTGGAAAATTTCCGCTACTGCGTATGGATAGGAGAGCAGGAAAAAGGGGAAGAAAAAGATTTACCCGGAACGGGTGACGCTCTTTTTCAAAACAGCCGTTTCCGCCAGGCTGAAAAGGCGCCGCTCTGCCTGGAATTCAGCCATGTTTCCTTTTCCTATCCCAATACGGACCGCATGGTCCTGAAGGATATCAGTCTCACGATCAGGGAAGGGGAATCCCTTTCAATCGTAGGGGAGAACGGAGCCGGAAAAACCACGTTTGTAAAACTACTGTGCCGCCTTTATGAACCAACGGAGGGCAGAATCCTTTTAAACGGCGTGGACATTCAGAAAATCCCGCATGAAGCATACATGGCTGTCCTTGGAGTGGTATTTCAGGATTACAGGCTTTATGCGTTCAGCATGGAAGAAAATATCACCATGGGGGAGAAGGCTGAGGAAGGGCGTGTCCTGGAATGCGTGGAAAAAAGCGGACTGTCGGATAAGCTGGATTCTCTGCCGGAAGGGCTGAAAACCAATATTTCAAAGGAATTCGATGAAAACGGGATTGAATTCTCCGGGGGCGAGGGACAGAAGCTGGCGCTTGCCCGCATCCTTTATAAGAATCCCCGCCTGTTCGTGCTGGATGAGCCGACTTCCGCGCTTGACCCTCTGGCGGAATACGAGATGTTTCAGCGGTTCCATGAGCTGGTGAAGGGGAAATGCGCGGTTTATATTTCACACAGGCTGTCTTCGACCCGGTTTACAGACCGGATAGCCGTTCTGGATCAGGGACGCCTTGCGGAATACGGGAGCCATCAGGAGCTGATAAGCATTCCGGAAGGGATCTATGCGGGGATGTTCCGGGTCCAGGCGGGGTATTACATGTGAAAATGACAGAGAATATGGAAAAAAGTTGAAAAAAGACATCAGACTCCTGTTAAAAAAGACAACCATACTGAATTTTTCCAACGGCCTGTTTTATATGCTGTTTCTGCTGTATGCCGCATATATGCTGTCAGAAATCATGTCGAATATTCAGACGGGCCTTCTGGAAAATGCAATAAGCGAGATCATAAAGCTGATCCTTTCATGGCTCTTATATGGAGCCCTTGTCTGGCTGCTGAAACGCCGCATATTATCGGTGCAGACCCGGGAAAAGATGAAGGTGAGGGAATCCTTCATCAGCAGGATCCTTCATATTCCCTATGTGAGAAAAGAATCTGCGGGAACAGTCCTTGAAAATGTAAGCAATGATATCAACAGGATCATCGACCATTTTGGAAACAGAAGGGCGGACGCCGCCGTCGCCACGATCAGTTGTATTCTTTATTTTGGCGTCGCCGTATATACTTCCCCAGGGGTATCGCTGTGCATGGCGCTCCTGGCGTGCCTGGAGATCCTTCCCCATATGGCGGTAAAGCATTTCTTTATGAAGAAATACCTGGACTGCAGAGAGATAGAGGCCGCCATAACGGATATCCTGGTGGACGGATATAAGGGGGCGGAAGAGATCAGGGTATATCGCGCGCTTCCCTGGCTGGATGGCAGGCTGTACAGAAAGCATAAAGAGTATGAAAAGATAGGCATGAAATCGGAAATCGCATTCACCGGGGAAACAATGCTTTCGTCCTTTATAAAACAGGCCATCAATTATGGATTTTATATTCTTCTGGGCCTGTTTTTCGGATGCAAAATCATTACAATGTCAGAAGCTGCGATCCTGGGAGTGCTGGCAGGAGATTTTTTTGCAAAGATGGATCTGCTCTTTCAGATGATCCCGGAGTTTATGTCGGATAAGGCTGCATTTCAGAGAATAATGAAATGGGACAGGGACATGGCGCAGGCAAAGGAGACGGAAAAGGGATCCGGAAGCGGCGAGGGAGACAGGATCCGCATAGAGGATTTCAGCTTATGTTATGGAAAGAAAAAGATCTTTCAAAATTTTTCCGCAGATATTTCGCTGAAAAAAAGGACTGTGATCGTCGGAGAAAACGGGAGCGGAAAAACATCTTTCCTGCGTTTCCTCGCGGGAATCTCGGAAGAAGGAACGGGGACGCTGCGGATGCGGCAGGGAGAGGAATACCGCGCTGTTACGGGGATAGAGGCTGCCTGGCTTCCGCAGGAATGTCCGGCTTTGGTCTTTTCGGCAGAAGAGCTGGTCAGGCCGGAAAACTGGAAGAGATTCCGGGAAAATTCGGAAAAAATGGGACTGGAAGAAGGATGCCTGTATACTCCGCTAAATCAGCTATCAGGCGGACAGAGGAAAAAGATTTACCTGTCCGTTATCTTTTGTACCAATTCCCGCCTGCTGCTTCTGGACGAGCCCACCAATGATCTGGACGAAACCGGGAAAAAGGCGTTGACGGATCTGATGATAAACTATCCGAACGGGATCCTCTACGTGACGCACGATCCGGAATTGATGGAGATTGCGGAAGAAACCATACATATGGACAGCGCCTTGCGCGCGGGAATGCCAGCGGCGGCTGAATGAAGCGAAAGGAATGGGATGAGGAATATGGAAGGGAAGAGCAGGAAGAACGGGAGGATCGTGAAAGAGGGCCTCAGAGCCTTATGGAGAGCGATCGCTATCCTGGCGTTTTATGAAACGGCGGGCATTTTCTGGATGCTGATGACAGGCGTCGTATTGGGGGATTTCACGGACTCTGTCCTGCAATATGATATACACCATTCCATGGTCAGAGTATTTCAACTGATCGGCTGCATTCTGGTCAGTACATTGATCCTCCCCATGGTCGGCCTTTTAGGGAATTACTTCCTGTTTACTGATGCCCTGCGGCATGACAGATTTATATTTCACAGATATTTTGAACTGCCCTATGAAAGACAGAAAGAGATCTCTCTGGGGGAAATACAGTACAGAATAGAAAACGACGCGAATCAGTTCCGCATCATTTTGGTATTTACATGCAAGTACCTGATATGCCTCTTTTTTTCTGTGATTGGATTGCTGCATTTCTTCTATGAAAGAAATTGGGCGATGCTGTGGCCCGTTCTGATTTTTGCGGCTGCAAAATGGGGAATCATGGAATGGATCGGGAAAATTTCTGCCGGTTATTACCGGGCGGAACGGGAGATGAACTCAGAACTGAGAAAGTATGAGATGGATATCTGCTCTTACCTGAAGATCTTTCAGATATTCCGCTGGGAAGACGGAGCCTGCCGCAAGGTCGGGGCTGTGATAAGGGATGGAATAAAAAACAGGCTGAAACCGCTGTGGCAGAAGAAAGCGGGCGCTGAAAGTCTGGAGACGGTAATCAATGCTGTATTTTTACTGGCAATCCTGCTGGCGGGCTGCCTTGAAATGGGAAAAAATCAGTTTGGGCTGTCAGATCTTCTGGTGATACTGGCAATCCTGCCGGTGATAGAAAAGCTCACGGGCATGGTCGATTACTGTATCAAAAATCGAAAGCAGATGAAAGACCTGCTGGAAAGACTGAAATTTTTCTATGAGGATCAGAAAAAGGCAGACGTAGGGGAGAAAAATAAGAGCGAAATAAGGAAGATTTCAGGAAAAGATATCACGTTCGCATATCAGGAAGAAAAGATCCTGAAAAACTTTTCTTTTTCGATCCGGAAGGGAAAAACGGCGATCTGTGGGAAAAACGGAAGAGGGAAGAGCACTCTCCTGAAAATAATCTGCGGCTTTCTGAAAAATTATGAAGGAAACGTATACATAGACCAGATGCTCCTGAAAGGCAATGAGGAAAGCTGGTACCACGACTTCGTATATGTTCCGCAGGAATCCCATATCTTTGCCGGAAAGCTGGAAGAAAACGTGGCAATGTCGGAGTCTTACGACGAAAGCAGGATGGGAAAAGTCCTGACTCTGACAGGGCTGGGACGTCTGTCGGGAAGAGACATTTCCAATGAGACGGTTTCGGGCGGTGAAAGACAGAGGATAGCCCTGGCGAGAGCGCTTTACAGCGAGCGGGAATGGATCTTTATGGATGAACCCACCAATAATCTGGACAGAAACACGGTAATGTGGCTGAAAAAATTTATTTTATCAACGGATAAAGCATTCGTATATGTGACGCATGAAAAGGAGATGCTTGAAACGGCAGGGGATGTTTTATACATGTAAGAATTAAAGCAGAAAAGCCGGCACATCCCCGGCTTTTTCTACTTTCGAAACTCCGGCTCTTCCGACAGCCTCTTGATGGAAACGGAATACTCGGAGGGAGTCATTCCCGTCACCTTTTTGAACTGCCTGGAAAAATAGTGTACAGAGGTATAGCCCAGCCTGTCCGCAATCTGGGTGAAATTCATCCTCTGTCCGCGGATGAGCTGTTTGGCGGCGTCGATTTTCATGCGGGAGAAATAGTCGATGATCCCGCATCCGCTCCGTTCACGGAACAGCTTCTGCATCTGAGAGCGGCCGATCAGGTTGTCGCGGCAGATCTGCTCAATGGTCAGCTGGCTTGTCAGATGGTTTTCCAGATAAGAAAGCAGCCGTTCATAGACATCTCCGTCCGCCCTGCCCCGGTGCCTGACGGGCGTTTCCTTCTGACGGATGAGCCTGATGAGGAGCTGTTCAAGGTAGAGCTGGATCATCTGGAGACTCCCGAAGGGAGCGTCGGCGGAAAGTTCCATCTTTTTCGTGTATGGATCGTCCAGAGGCGTGGAAAAGCTCCGCTCGGCCTCGGCCAGTATGTTTGCGATCAGGCTGCGATCCGCCTCCCCGATGCGCAGGGTTTTGGAACGGAAAAAATCCATGGCGGGAGAGTCGCAGGAGAAAGAGACCACCACCAGATTCGGAGCGATCTCCCCATTGGCCTGTACCGCGTGAAATTCCCCCGGCTGATGAAAGACGATTTCATCCTTTTTCAGAGAGAAGGTGCGTTTGTCCGCAGTGACCACGGCTTCACCTTTGTCCACGCACAGAAATTCCCAGAAGTCGTGCTGCTCTCCGGGAAAGGAAAAATCGTTCATGTATTCAAAATAATGGACGGTATATATCCGGTCAATCCGGATGGACGGTGAAAGAGAGACGAAGCTGTAGTCCGCTGTCGCGTCATGCTCCTTCAAACCTCTGTCATTTTCATTTTCCATTTCAGGCTCCCCCTTCCTGTTTCTCAGCATTTTCGAATGCATTTGTATTCCTATCTTAACAAATTTCCTGTCTGGATGCATCTTTTTTTGAAAAAGAGCCTTTAAAACGTAAAAAGATAAAAATGCGGAAATATTGTGCAAAGAATTAGCGGAAGAGCATGTTATAATAAAAAAAGATCAGAATCTGTCAATCCATGGAAACAGGGCAGAAGGAGAAGGGATGCGCTCCCCCAGAGCGGGCGTTATGGAGGTAAATATGGAAAATCTGAGCATGGAAAAAATCTGTAAGGAGATCGCACCGAAGTTTGCTCTTGAAGGAACGCTTACGGAGGCAATTCCCTATGGAAGCGGACATATTAACGATACTGTAAGGCTGACCTGCGAGCTGGAAAACGGAAAGCAGAAGCGTTATATTCTGCAGCGTATGAACGATGATATTTTCAAAAATCCGGTGGAGCTGATGGAGAACGTGATGAACGTGACATCTTTCCTGAGAAAAAAGATCGAGGAGAGGGGCGGAGACCCGGAGCGCGAGACGCTGAATGTGATCCGCACTGTGGATGGAAAAAATTTCCTGAAGGACGAGGATGGAGATTTCTGGCGGACCTATATTTTCATTGAAAACGCCGCCTCGCTCGATATGGTGAGAACTCCGGAGGATTTCTACAACAGCGCGGTCGCGTTTGGAAATTTTCAGCTTTTGCTTCAGGATTATCCTGCGGCGACCCTGCATGAAACCATCCCCAATTTCCACAACACGGTGAGCCGCTTCGCGGACTTCAAAAAGGCAGTGGAAGAGGATGTGTGCGGCCGTGCGAAGGAGGTACAGGACGAGATCCGTTTCGTGATGGAACGGGAAGCGGATACCCATGTGATCTGCGACGCTCTCGCGAAGGGAGAGATTCCGCTGCGCGTTACGCATAACGATACCAAGCTCAACAACATCATGATCGACAATGAGACGGGAAAGGGAATCTGCGTCATCGATCTGGATACGGTGATGCCGGGCTCTGCCCTGTATGATTATGGTGATTCCATCCGTTTCGGCGCGAGCACGGGAGCGGAGGATGAGAAAAATCTGGATCTGGTAAGCTGCGACATGGGTCTGTTTGAGATCTATACGAAGGGCTATGTGGAGGGCTGCGGCGGCAGCCTGACGGAGAAGGAAATCCGCATGATGCCCATGGGTGCCAAACTGATGACGCTGGAATGCGGCATGCGCTTCCTGGCGGACTACCTGCAGGGAGACGTATATTTTAAGATTCACCGTCCGGAACACAATCTGGACCGCTGCCGCACTCAGTTCAAGCTGGTTGCGGATATGGAGAAAAAGTGGGACGAGATGGCCGGAATCGTGGAAAAATATCTGTAAAGCGGCGGATGCAGAACGGTAAAAATGCCTTTTGCTCCGAAAAACAGGAGGGGACGGAATTTCCGTCCCCTTTTAGCTTATACAGTCCGCAGGCTGTGTATGGTCCAGCCTACCATGTCCCGAACCGTCTCCTCCCGGCTCCTGGTATGATATCCCAGACAGTCGCTCGCCTTTTGGTGAGAAAAATTGGAGTTGGAGCCCAGAGTATAGATAGAGTATGGCGTAAAAATGGTGCTCCTTCCCAGACTATGGGAAATGCGGTCGGAAACCGCTGCCAGTGCTCCGGCGAGACTCCGCGGCAGACAGAAGGCGACAGAGGGCCTGTGCACAGCCTGCGCTGCCAGGTTCAGAAATTCACGGATGGAATAATAATGGCCGGACAGGATATAGCTTTCGCCAGCCTTGCCCTGGTCACAGCAGGAGAGAATTCCATCCGCCACATCGCGCACGTCGGCAAAATCGTATCCTCCGGCAACCGCCGCAGGAAGCAGGCCCTTCAGAAAAAGCTTCAGCACCCGCGTCATCTGCCCGGAACCGGGATCATAGGGGCCGAGAAGTCCGGAGGGATGGACGGTACAGGCCGGAAAGCCGGAGGCGGCCTCTCTGAGGACGTACCGGGTGGCCGCAGCTTTGGTTTTGGCATAGTCGCCAATAACAAGCGAGTCGTCGAAATCGCGGATTTCCGTGATCTGCCTGCCATCCTCCGGCTCCGGAAGGGCATGGACACTGCTTACATAGATGAATTTCGATACCCCGTACTCCTCTGCCAGCTCCACCAGATTGCGGGTGCCCAGCACATTGGTGTTCCAGAGCTTCAGACCGTCATAGGACGAGATGCTCACGCAGCCTGCGCAGTGAATGACCACGGCTTTCCGCCCGGAAAGAAACAGAGGCCGGAGGCTTTCCTTTTCGCAGATATTTCCATATACGGTCCGCATGCCGGTAACGGGCGGCTTTTCTCCGGGCAGCAGCAGACCGGTAACCTCTTTTCTCTGCTGCATAAGTCTGCGTACCAGCGTATTTCCCAGATGGCCGGATGCTCCTGTGATAATGTATTCAGTTTCTCCGCCAGATACTTTTTTCAAGCCGTCCTCCTTCCCGAACCCCGGAGGGTTCCTCACAGAAACAGTGTTGATTTCCATTCATTTTTCTGCCTTCAGCATAACAGAAGAATGTTTCCATATTGTTTTGAAATGGTAAAAAAAGCATAAAAGAAAACATAAAATTTTGAGAATTCATACGGGAAATTTCCAGAGCCATCCTTTCCTTTTCATTTCATTTCAAGTGTGTTAAGATGTTATTTAAACTGGTGTATTTCCGTATTGAATGAAAAAGGACGAAATCAGAATGGACAGAAAACGGATCAGTATATATGAAATCGCAAAGGAAGCGGGGGTATCGCCGGCCACAGTATCCCGGGTGATTAATCAGACCGCAAAGGTGAGTGAAGAAAAGAAACAGCGGGTTTTGAAGGTGATCGATCAGTATGGCTTTAAACCGAATGCGCTGGCGAAGGGGCTGAGCAATTCCAGAACCAGAGTGCTCGGCATCCTGTCCGCATGGGTGGACAGCCCTTTTTACGGCAGGGTGATTTCAGAATGTGAGAGGGCCACAAATGAAAGGGACTACACACTCATGATGTTCAGCTTTTCCAGCGATCCGGAGCAGGAGCGGCGGCATCTGGAGAAGATGTACGAGCAGTGTGTGGATGCCGTCATCATTCTTGGTGGGAGCATGGACGGAATTGTAATCGATGAAAAGGCAATTTCCATCATCAATTATATTGCGGAGACCGTTCCCGTCGTGGTGATGGGAAGATCCCAGGGGATTCCCTGCTATGAGGTGCGCATTGACGAAGCAGGAGCCATGGAGACGGCCATGGAATATCTGATCGGGCTGGGGCACAGGGAAATCGCCTTTCTCGGAGGCCTGGAAAATATTTATTCTTCTCTGGAAAAAAGACTGGCCTATCAGAGGATACTCAGAAAGTACGGACTGGAGTTCCGCAAGGAATGGATGCGGTGCGGAGATTATAATTTTGAGGACGGCCTCCGGCTGATGAAGGAAGTGCTGGCGGGGGAACGCCCTACGGCGGTGATCGGAATCAATGATATTTTTGCTGCAGGCATGTTGCAGGCCATCCACGAAGCCGGACTGCGTGTGCCGGAGGATATTTCCGTAGTGAGTTTTGATAATACCTATATTTCACGGATCGTTTCCCCGCCGGCCTCCAGCATTTCCTGTGATTACAGAGAGCTGGCACAGAAGCTGGTTGGAACGGCGGTGGACGCGGCGGAAGGCCGTGAGGTGCCTATGAGCCAGCTCATCAGAACCACTCTTCACGAAAGAAGCTCCTGTCGGAGAATAGAATGACAGGCGCGGAAAAGGATTGCATCCGTCCCCCCTTTCCTCTATAATGAGAAGGTATTGGAAAAAAGACACGGCAGAGCGGCACTGCCATACGGGATATGCCGCCTGCGGAAGGAGTCCTGCAGGCCGTCGGCCTGTGCGGCTTAATAGTATATAACGTTTCAGCAACGAGAGGAACACGAACACAGTTCGTGCCGAAGAATGGCCGATGCCATTCTTCCATGATTTCAAAGCCGCCTGCAGGCGGCGGAAAGAGAGGAAACATGATTCAATTACTGGAAGGCGGCGCCTGGCTGGTTAACGGAGGCCAGGTCATACCGGACGGACCGGAAGCGGGAGCGGCTGTAGAGGCTGCGGTTGGAAAGAAGCCGGTTAAGGAGGAAGCAAAAAAGGAAACCATCAGCTATGGAATTCTGGAAAGCCACAACACCTCCGACAATATGGAAAACCTGAAGATCCGCTTCGACAAGCTGACTTCGCATGACATCACCTTCGTGGGCATCATTCAGACGGCCAGGGCGTCAGGGCTGACCAGGTTCCCGATCCCCTATGTGCTCACCAACTGCCACAATTCCCTGTGCGCGGTGGGCGGCACCATCAACGAGGATGACCATATGTTCGGCCTGACCTGCGCGAAGAAATACGGCGGCGTCTATGTGCCTCCTCATCAGGCGGTCATCCACCAGTTCGCAAGGGAAATGCTTGCGGGCGGCGGAAAGATGATTCTGGGCTCCGATTCCCATACCCGTTACGGCGCGCTGGGAACCATGGCCATGGGAGAGGGCGGACCGGAGCTGGTAAAGCAGCTTCTGAACCAGACTTATGACATTAAAATGCCCGGCGTGGTGGGTGTTTATCTTACCGGCGAACCGGTGAAGGGCGTGGGCCCGCAGGACGTGGCACTGGCCATCATCGGCGCGGTCTTCAAAAACGGCTATGTGAAAAACAAGGTAATGGAGTTCGTGGGTCCCGGCGTTGCGTCCCTGAGCGCTGATTTCCGTATCGGCATTGACGTGATGACCACGGAGACCACCTGCCTGTCCTCCATCTGGGTGACGGATGAGGAAATCGAGGAGTTCTACGAGATTCATGGCAGGAAAGACGAGTATAAGAAGCTGGCTCCCGGCCAGGTTGCATATTACGATGGTATGATCATGATCGATCTGTCAGAGATCCGTCCCATGATCGCCATGCCATTCCATCCCAGCAATACCTATACCATTGAGGAACTGAACGAAAATCTGACGGATATCCTTCATGATGTGGAACAGAAGGCGCTGGTCAGCCTGGACGGCGCGGTGGAATATTCCCTGATGGACAAGGTGCGCGATGGGAAATTCCATGTGGATCAGGGAATCATCGCAGGCTGCGCGGGCGGCGGCTTTGAGAACATCTGCGCGGCGGCGGACATCCTTAAGGGCCATTATATCGGTTCGGATGCATTTACCTTAAGCGTATATCCGGCTTCCATGCCTATTTACATGGAGCTGATTAAAAACGGAGCGGCGGCCACGATCCTGGAGACGGGAGCAGTCATGAAGACGGCCTTCTGCGGTCCCTGCTTCGGCGCGGGAGATACACCGGCAAACAACGCCTTCAGCATCCGCCATTCTACCAGAAACTTCCCGAACAGAGAGGGAAGCAAGCTGCAGAGCGGCCAGATCGCTTCCGTCGCCCTGATGGACGCCCGTTCCATCGCGGCAACCGCGGCCAACAAGGGTGTGCTGACCCCTGCCACGGAATTTGACGGAGACTTCGGAAAATATAAATACCATTTTGACTCTAACATCTATGCGAACCGCGTATTCGACTCTCACGGCGTGGCTGATCCGAGTGTGGAGATCCACTTCGGCCCCAACATCAAGGACTGGCCGGCCATGTGCGCGCTTCCGGAAAATCTGGTGCTGCGTGTGGTTTCCGAGATCCATGATCCCGTCACCACCACAGACGAGCTGATTCCTTCCGGCGAAACATCCTCCTACCGTTCCAACCCGCTGGGACTGGCGGAGTTCACCCTTTCCAGAAAGGATCCCGCCTACGTGGGACTGGCAAAGGATATTCAGAAGGCCCAGACCGCGGTCATGGAAGGAAAGTCCGCCATTGAAGCGAAGCCGGAGCTTTCCGCCGTGCTGGACGCAGTGAAGAAGCAGTTTTCTCAGGCGGCAGACGCGGTGAAGGCGGACGGCAGTGTGGATGAGAAGCTTCTCGGTTTCGGCTCCACCATTTTCGCCGTGAAGCCCGGAGACGGCTCCGCCAGAGAGCAGGCGGCCAGCTGCCAGAAGGTGCTGGGCGGCTGGGCGAACATCGCCAACGAGTATGCCACCAAGAGATACCGTTCCAACCTGATCAACTGGGGAATGCTGCCGTTCGTGATCGAAGAGGGAGAGCTTCCCTTCAAAAATCACGATTACCTGTTCTTCCCTGAGATCCGCAAAGCGGTGCAGGAGAAGGCTCCTTCCATCACGGCTTACGTGGTGAAGGAGGACGGACTCGTACCGTTCACCCTTACGCTGGGAGATCTGACGGATGAAGAGAGACAGATCATTCTGGATGGATGCCTGATTAACTATAACCGGATATCAGAATAAAGCTGCTGATGAGAATCATGAACTTTGGCTGCAGCCAAAGTCTCACAGTTTTTGGCCTGCGGGAATAAATCCATCCAATCCGAAATAGAATAAAATATCAGGCGGATCATGTCATGACAGAATATCCGGGCAGGGAAGTCCGGACAGAACAGGAGAAGCGGATATGAACGGATTTCATGGGGCAGGCGGCGTAAACAGAATTCAGAATATCCAAAATACCGCACAAAGGCAGAAAATCAGAGACCTTTGTGCGGTATTTCTTTTTTTATTTCTGCTTCCTTATGCCTGTTCGCTGGTGTTTGGAAAAGACGAAACGGCCAGGGAAACGGTGGCTGTTTCTGAAAAAGATGGCCTTGCGGTGGCCTGTGAGGGAGAGGCAGGAATGCTTCTGATCCCGCTGGAGGAATATGTGGAAGGGGCGCTTGCCGCCAGCATTTCTGCGGAAAGTGAAATGGAAACGCTCAAGGCGCAGGCGGTCATTCTGCGGACTCTGTGTATCAGGGCGTGGGAGGAGGAAGGCGATCCGCAGACGGAAACCGTTACGGCGGCGCAGGTGGGACAGAAATATCTGGACGCAGCTCAGTGCAGGCAGCTTTGGGGAGAGGATTATGAAGAAAATCAGGAAAGAATGGAAGAGGCCGTGCGGCTGACTGAGGGGATGTATCTGACGTTAAACGGAAAAACGCTGGAGCCGGCCTATTTTCAGCTCAGTGCGGGAAAGACGAGAAATGGAAGCGAGGTGCTGGGAGCGGGCTATGAATATCTGGTGAGCGTGGACTGCAGCCATGATATTGAGGCGGAGGATTATATAAGCAGCGTGGTTTTGAGCGAAAAACGTTTTTGGGAGATTCTGGACTGTGACAGTGCCGGAAAAATTACACTGGCCAGGGACAGCGCGGAATATGTCCTCTATGTGGATACACAGGCCGGAAGAATGTCGGGAGAGAGCTTCCGGGATCTGTTTGGACTGGCTTCCTCCTGTTTTACGCTTGAAGAAGAGGGAGAAAAAATCCGCCTGACCAGCAAGGGAATCGGACATGGGCTTGGCTTCTGCCAGCATGAGGCAGACCGAAGGGCGGCGGAGGGAGAGGATTTTCTGGCACTTCTGACCGATTTTTTCAAAGGAGCTGAAATTCAGAAAAACGGCTGACATTACAAAAATTGAATAAAGGGGAAAGAAACGGAAAAACTAAGCTTGAAGGAATTCACATGGCAAATGCCGGCGGCATTGCCAGAGTTAACAGGAAAGAGAAGGAAGGACCTATGAGAAGAAGGAGATCAAGCTTTAGGAGAGAAAAGGCAATCATGCTGGCGTCGAGCTGTCTTGTTCTGACGGCTCTGACGGTTACGGGACTTTACGTGAGAAATCTGGGAAAAGAGGATGAGCCGGAGGAAAACGTGGTGGATTTTACCGCGCTGGAGGATGAGGAAGAGAGCCTGACCATGCTGGGAAGCCAGACCGGAGATCAGGAAGAGGGACAGGCCGCGGAGGCTGGAGCCGCTTCAGACGGACAGGCGGCAGGAGATCAGAATTCCGCAGATGAGCCTGACGTATGGGATGAGGCTGAAGAACAGGGAATGGACGCTGCAGCTGAGGATCCCGCGGCAGAAAATGCTGCAGCCGGGGATGCAGTTGCGGCAGAAGATGCAGATGGAGCGGAAGATGCCGCGGCGGAAGGCGCTGAGGTGGAGATCGCCGCAGGGGCAGACGGAGATTCTGCCGGAGAAGCGGCACTGGCGGCCAATGCCTCTGACGCCATTGTGAAATCCGAAAATACCGGAGAAGAGGATGAGGACGCCATGAGCGCTTCCACCCTCCTGGATTTTACGGATTCTGATACGCTGGTGTGGCCCATTGTGGGAAATGTGCTGGTGAATTACAGCATGGACAAGACCGTTTATTTTGCCACCCTGAATCAGTATAAATATAGTCCGGCCATCGTGATCGCTGCAACGGAAGGCGAGGAGATCACCGCCGCCGCGGATGGACAGGTGACGGATGTCTATCAGGATCCGGAAACCGGCACCACCGTGGTGATGAATCTGGGAGATGGCTATGAACTGACCTATGGACAGCTCACCGACCTTGCCGTAGCAGAAGGGGACATGGTGATAACCGGTGATCTCATTGGGAAGGTGGCGGCCCCGACCATGTATTACAGTGTGGAAGGAACCAACGTCTATTTCAAGCTGACGAAGGACGGTGTCCCGGTGGATCCGATGAGCAGGCTGGGCTGATCCGGAAGCGGAAAGCCGTATTTGAAAAATGCATATATGCATGTTTGGAAAATGTGCTCTCTGGAATGCTGCATGTTGCGGTATTTCAGGGAGTATCATGCTGTTATCCTGTGAAGGCGGCAGGATTTTTCTGCTCAATTTCAAAAACAACATAAACAGACTGGCGAGCTCACAGTCTTTGACTCAGAACAGAAAGACGAATGCCGATATGTAAAATGAGGGTATTCCGGAAGGATGATGATATAGGGACGGTGGGGCTATGAATCACTGACTTTCAATAAGATCAATAGATCACAAACTCTGTCGGTGTTACAAACACTGTTTTTTTATGTTGAGTGGTTCTTTTCGTCTGAATGCTGTATGGCAGAATACTTCTTCCTCCAGGCTGTTGGAGAAAGGCCGGTTTCTTTTTTAAAAATAGCGGAGAAATAGTTGGAATCATTGAAGCCCAAGTATATAGCCACCATAGTGATAGAGTCGTCTGTAAGTTCCAGATACTTTTTTGCTGCTTCAATCCGCAGGGAGTGAATATACTGCGAAAAGGAGCTGGAGGAAAAATCAGAAAAGATATGACTTACATAGGAATAATTCATATTCAACATTTCACTTAGTGTTCGTAGAGAAAAATGCGGATCTTTGAAATTATGATTTATAATGGAAGAGATTTTTGTGTATAGAACCTCTTTGGAATTCATGTGTTCCATATCAAAACTATTTGGATTAAAAGTGTGAAACAGTAAAGAAAACATATGCTGGAGTGGCGCAATTTGACAGCATACGGTCTCAATATCGGGAATTTCTGTTTTGAGACTGTCTATAGTGGTCAGCAGAGTATGTATGGGAAGAGAGAATTTGTGCGCCAACATCAATGCCCGATTCCTGGAATCTTCAAGGTCATGGGAATATCCGCTGAGGCAAATAAATCCGATTACCTTTCCTGTCATGTTCTGTAATGGAAAGACATATTCTGTAACCCCCGCATGGCAAGTGCCAAAGAGAAGATGATCCGAAACAGCTGCAAGAACTTTTTCCTGCCGACTGATGCAGTATTGCCAAGCTTGGGAAGAACATTTTACAGCTCTACAAAGTTGACAGGAATGGTAGTTGTAATTCAAAAAGCGGTAAAAGTATTTTCCAAGCTCGGTGTCTATATGATGTACAGTAAGGGAATAGTCAAACTGAGTATTTAAATAATCAATATAATTGCAGATATCGTTAATTAGTTTTTCGGCATTAGATCCATTCATAAAAACTTCCTCCACCTTTTTCAATAGAGATCGTTCACTTACTTTCCAATTTGGATTATAACATATATGCAATATTTACTACAATAAAGTTGTAAAATTTTTTGCTAATTTAAGCCAAAAAAAGCAAAAATATTAAGGTAGAGAGATGGTTGGAAAGAATATAATACAATAAAATTAAGGGAGGTGAATAAAATATGGTAATAATTGCCCAAAATGAAAAAGAGATTCCTGTCTTTCGTGAGGTAGATGTTCTTGTAATTGGAAGTGGTCCGGCCGGAAGTGCAGCGGCCATTAATGCTGCACGTAACGGGGCCAAAACCTTGCTGGTGGAATATATGTCTATTCCGGGGGGTATATCCACATCCGGATTGATGAGTCACTACACAGGTACAGTGGATAGCAGTCTTTATCGTGAAGTCCTTCAGCGTATGGCTGAGGACGACCAGATGGGTGCAAAGGGGGTATCCACAACTGTTATTGATCCTACCAGCATGACGCTTGCGTGGATAGAGCTTTTAGAGGAGTCCGGTGCGGAGATGCTGTTCTACACGATGGCGTGCGAGGCAATCGTGGAAGATCATATTGTCAAAGGGGTAGTGATTCAAAATAAAAGTGGACGGTCGGCAATTTTATCCAAGGTGGTAATTGACGCAACAGGGGATGGAGATATTGCGGTAAGTGCAGGTGTTCCTTATATAAAAGGTCGTGAGAGTGATGGGGCCATGCAGCCTGCTACACTGATGTTTAAAGTCGCAGGAGTTGATATGGACCATGCGGTTTTTCCTGGTTCTTTTGAGACAACCGTTCCTACGGAAAAGGGCGAACTACAGGCCCTGGCAAAAAAGTTGCTGCCCCATCCGGCAGGCCATGTACTGTTATATAGAAGTACTCATGATGGGATTGTTACGGTGAATATGACAAATGCTATTGGTGTTGATGGAACAACAGCGGAAGGGATGACACAGGCAGAAATCACGTGCAGAAAGCAGATTCCGGCGATTATCAAATTCCTTCATGAGTATGTACCAGGCTATGAGGACTGCTATGTGATCAGTACGGCTTCCCTAATTGGTATTCGTGAAACGAGGCATCTGAAAGGCCTGTATACTCTGACAGAGACGGATATTCTGGAGCGTCGTCAATTTGAGGACTATGTGGTAAAGGGAGCGGAGTTTAATTTCGATGTTCATAACATGACGGGAGGCAGTCTTGATAAAACAGGGGTTCAGGCAAAATTCCCGAAAGACGTGAAATATACGATTCCCTATCGCTGTTTTGTGCCGGAGGAAACAGATGGCCTTTTATTTGCCGGCAGGAATATGTCGGGCACTCATATGGCACATTCCAACTATCGCGCCATGCCGATCTGTCTGGCAATGGGAGAGGCGGTCGGTATTGCGGCAGCCATTTCCGTGAAAAAGGGAATCGCTCCACGCTGTGTCAATGCGGCTGAAATTCGTGGATGTCTGGCAAAATCAGAACGATAGGGGGACGTGAATGAAAAACTCAGTGTTACTTCAGAATAGAAAAACAAAACGGAAAAAAACCGTGCGGCTTATAAAACAGAACTGGACGCTGTATTTGCTTTTGCTCCCTGCAGTAGTGATGATTATTGTCTTCAACTATGCGCCAATGTATGGAATTCAGATTGCATTTCGGAATTTCAATTTTGTTGATGGGATTACAAAGAGCGAATGGGCCGGCTTAAAATGGTTCAAATATCTTTTTAATTCAGTCCAGTTTCTGCCAACTATTCGCAATACGTTGATAATCAGCTTTTACAGCTTTTTGACTTTTCCTTTCCCCATTATCTTTGCACTGATCCTGCATAATATTAATAACCGGAAATTCAAGCGTGTGGCACAGACGATAACATATCTTCCTCATTTCATTTCCATTGTAGTCGTTGTGGGAATGATTTATACCTTTACCTCCTATAATTCCGGGTGGATCAATACCGTAATTGAAGCGTTTGGTGGAAAACGAGTGAACTTCATGGCGGAGCCGGGTCTGTATCCTCATATTTATGTATGGACAGGAGTATGGCAGGAGCTTGGTTGGGGAGCTATTATTTATATGGCTGCTTTGACGAATTCTAGTCCTGAGTTGCATGAAGCGGCAATGATTGATGGAGCCAATAAGTTACAGCGGATTATTCATGTGGATTTGCCGGCGATCGTCCCTACGATTTTAATCATGCTTGTACTGCGTTGTGGATCAATTATGTCCGTTGGCTTTGATAAGAGCTTTTTGATGCAGAACAGCCTAAATCTTTCCGTATCGGAGGTCCTGTCAACCTATAGTTATAAAATGGGGCTTCTTAACAGCCAGTATAGTTTTTCAACAGCTGTCAGCCTTTTTAATAATCTTGTGAATTTCATTTTTTTGACAGTTGTTAATAACATTACCAGAAAAACGACTGGGTCAAGTTTGTGGTGAGAGGAGGTACTATGCGTAAATGGAAAAAATTTTCTAAGGAGACGGCGCCTGATATGATTTTAGATCTGCTTTTTTACCTGATCGTTGCGGTTGTCGTTATTCTTTGCATTTACCCCGTATATTTTGTTGTGATTGCGTCTGTATCAGACTCGACAGTGGTCAATTCCGGGCGTTTCCTTCTTTATCCTCAGGGATTCCATTTGAATGGCTATAAATTCGTTATGGAAAATCCCAAAATAGGAGTGGGTTATTATAACACGATTATCTACACGGTTGCAGGAACTTTTTTGGGGCTTGGCTTCTCCATTCCTGCAGGATACGCTCTTTCACGCAGGGATCTTCCGGGCAGAGGGATCATCATGAAGCTTATGGTTTTTACCATGTATTTTTCCGGTGGGCTTATTCCGACGTACCTGGTGGTGAGAGGTTTGAATCTGGTCAACAGCAGATGGGCAATCATTTTGCTGGGCTGCGTGTCTGTTTATAACATTATTTTGATAAGGAGCTTCTGCGAGTCCAGTATTTCCGATGATCTTTTGGAAGCCGCACGGATTGATGGGAGTGGGAATATCCGGTTCTTTTTTCAGTTTGTAATCCCTCTGTCCAAGGCAATTATAGCGGTCATTGCCCTGTATCTGGCGGTATCCTATTGGAACAGCTACTATAACGCCCTGATTTATCTCAACGATAGTGATAAAAAGCCGTTGCAACTTGTTATCAGGGAATTGCTCATAACAGCCAATAATGCTTCGGATATTCAGGACGGAGAACTCGCGGGGGATTATCTGAAAATGGTGCAGGTGGTGAAGTATGCTGTTATTGTGGTGGCTACTGCCCCGATTGTATGCATTTATCCGTTCCTGCAGAAATATTTTGTTCAGGGGGTGATGGTTGGTTCGGTTAAAGGATGAGTTTTTAACGGAAAATTTTTTATCAAAGAATTCTTGACAAAGAAGGAGGTAAACTATGAAAAAGATTATAACAATGCTGTTGGTATTTTGCCTGATAATTGGTATATGCGCTTGCTCCAATTCCTCTGACACAAACAGTGGAAGTACTGGCGGTTCTGAAAGTCCTGAAAGCGCTTCTTCCACTTCGGAAAGCGAGATTTCCGAAGAAGATTCTGCAGAAGAAAAGGTGAGTCTGCGTATTGCCATCGCTAAACACAGTGCGGATGTTTCTAATGATTCCAATTTTACCCAATATAAGCTCACACTGCAACAAGCGGCCGATGAGCTGGGGTATGACATAGAATGGATTCCTATCACGGAAGGAGGAGAGGCACAGAATGAACAGGTCGGAGTTATGTTGGCCGGGGAAATGCCCGACGTATTCTGGGGGCTTCTTTCTGATGATCAGATCGTGAATAATGCCAGTCTGTTTGTCCCGTTGGAGGACAAAATTCAAGAGTATGCGCCCAATGTGTATGAACTTTACGAGAGTGGGGTTGATAACTGGGAAGAATATCTGACGTATCCGGATGGCCATATTTACGGATTAATGGCGGGTACCCTTGAATCCCCCAATAATGCAATTAATGGCACAATGTGGATTAACAAGAGCTGGCTTGATGCCTTAAATCTTCAGATACCCACCACGATGGATGAACTTGTAGAGGTGCTCACTGCTTTCCGGGATAATGACTGCGATGGCGATGGAGATCCTTCCAATGAGATCCCTTATGACTGGTGCCAGGCCCATTATGCTGCAAAATATTACGAGATGGCACATTCTTACGGACTGCCTATCAGAGATACCATGATGTATGACATAGTGGATGGGAAAATTGTTTCTGTTGTGGATACGGAGGTTTTCCGTACTTTTCTGGAAGATTTTCATCAGCTTGTCGCGGATGGACTGGTAAATCCGGAGGGCGCGACACAGACAGAGGAACAGTATAATTCGAATATTTCCAGCGGGAAGGTCGGCGTGTTCTGGGGCTGGGCACCGTATACCTATATTACGGATGCGGAACTGCAGAGCCAGTATGTTCCTGTCGCTCCTATCTCTGCTGATGGTACCACATTTCGGGTGCAGCCTGTTTTGAATACAGCTCAACGCAATGGCTTTGTAATTACAACAGCCTGTGAAAATGTGGAAGCTGCCATGAAATATTTTGATTATTTGGAAAAAGACACAGAAACTCAGTTTTCATCAGCGTTTGGTCCTGACGGTTTGATATGGGAGATGGTTGATGGCGTTCCTACTAATCGTACCTATACTGCTGAGGAAGCTACGGAACTGGGATTTGGTGACATTGCCAGCAACGCCGGCACTTCTGCCTTTGCCGCGACAGTTGGACTGCCTAACTGTGGACCTTTGATGCTGGATGCCAGAGCTAATCCGCCTGAAACCAACGGCGGTATCCGTTTTGGTGCTGTGGAAGCCTTTGAACCGTACTATACCGAACAGACCATGTCGAAAGCGATTGTCCCTTCTGAGGTAATGGAGGAATTCACCTTCACGACGAGTGGCTTGGAAGATTACATAGATGCTTTTGCCTGTGACGCCATTTTGAACGGTGTTACCGATGAAAGCTGGAATGCTTATGTCGGCAGTTTATCTTCGTATGGATATGATTATTATCTGACATACTATCAAAATTATTTTGACGGAACCTTTTGAGTATTAAATAAACAGATTTTAGCCGCTATGCAGCCTGTTTCCGTGGCTGCATGGCGGTCTTTAAAACTTAGACATCAACGCATGCGTTCATTATTGTTTATGCCGCCGACGTGGCGACGGAAGGGGGACTGGCATGAACATTCACGCCAACTTTACAGGTGGAAACATTGAAGTCATCAAAATAACAGGAACAGACATTTTCCTGAGAAATCAGATACGTGATACCATGGAAGACTGGTTCTATTGGGCTTTCTGTGTGGAGGGGGCACAGGGTAAGACCTTGACGTTTCATTTTGATAAGAAGTGGATCGGGTATTACGGTCCGGCGGTAAGTCACGATCTGGGAAAATGGCGTTGGCTTGACTCTGAAGATGAATCCGATGGCTCTGATACATTTGTTTACAGCTTTGACAGTCAGGAATCCTGCGTTTATTTTGCGCATGATATGCTTTATCACCCTGAGCAGTTCGAGAAGTTTTGCTGCCGCAATCATTTGGAGATACAGACGTTATGCCGTTCGGAAGCTGGAAATGACGTGCCTTATGTTGTTTTCGGGTCGGGAGAAGAATCAATCCTTATGACCGCACGACACCATGCCTGTGAATCTACAGGCGATTATATTATGGAAGGCGTTTTGGAAGGACTGATCCGGAACGGTATTGCGGGATTAAAAATCATAGCCATACCATTTGTAGATTATGATGGAGTAGTTCACGGGGATCAGGGAAAGTCGAGAAGCCCTTGGGATCACAATCGTGATTATGATGCGGAGAAAGAGGCAATTTATAAAACTGTTGCGGCGATTCGGGAAATTGCTCACAGGGAAAAAATCCGATATGCATTTGATTTCCATTCCCCATGGCATCTTGGAAATGAAAATGACTACATGTTTATCCCCAGGAAGCATAACGCGACTATAAAAAATGAAATGCGATTTGCAAAATTTTTTGAACAGTCGATTACGAAAGAAGCACTCCCTTACGATGCGATCCATACATTCCCGGCCGGTTACGGGTGGAATGATTCCAAAACTTCCTGTTTTGGGAATTACATGTTCTGGACGGCAGGGGCGGAGCTTGCTTTTACCTTGGAAACGCCGTATTTCAAAGTGTCCGACTATCCGTTCAGTCAGGAAGGCGCCAGAGAGTCGGGGCGCTGTTTTGCGAGAGCACTGCGCTGTTATCATACCAGAAATGTCAAGATTAGCTTTACGGGCGACATTCTTTATCAGATGCCGATGAATGACTTATGCAGAACGGAAGATGGATACGATTTCCATCCACTGCTGTCACGCACAGAAGTCCGTTTGGCGGATACGGAGTATCTTGTCGGGAATGTGGAATCTCCTTTTGCCGGCGAACATAACGACGGTTATACGCATGAACGTTATTGCTTCAACACGCCTGATGCGGCTTTAACAGCACTGAAAGACCATGGGTTTGATCTGATTACCTTTGCCAATAATCACTGTATGGATCGAGGAGAACAGGGGATTTTGTCCACGCTGGATGCCTGTGAAAAGGCAGGTCTTAAACATACCGGCCTGTATCGGGCCCAGGAAGAGCGAGAGCGAGTTTTTGTAGAGAACATTCGTGGCATAAAAATCGGTTTTGTTAATGCAACCTATGGGACAAACGCCTTTGCTCATCACAGGTTTTTGGAGAAAGACAGACAATATATGGTGAGACTGACGCAGCCGGAAGAAACGTTGCAGGGTTCTATAGACTTATTACAGTCATTGGACACCATCGCCATGGAAACAAAAAAGTTATATCAGCCTGAGCAGCCGGAGGTGAAAAAATATCTCGATCGGCTGAAACAGGATATACAAAAAGTAAAAATGGAAGTGGATTACGTTGTTATGCTTCTGCACAGCGGCGGGCAGTATAACATCCTTCCGGATGCATATACAGAAATGCTTGTCGAAAAAATCAGATCGTATGGTGCTGATATCATCCTTGTCAATCATCCGCACATCATTTTGCCTTCCGGTCAGCAGGACGGTTGCTTTGTCGCATACTGTATGGGAAACCTGACCAGCATGGTGCCGGGCGATACCATCGACTGCCCGGTAAATCCGGATTTTTCGGCTGTAGTGAACTTATATTTGGAGCGAAATGAAACCGGAGGGCTGGAACAGCACGTTTCGTTCCGGCTGTGCCAGGTTATTTTCGATGACATGGGAAAACCGCCTTATACGATCGATACGTATGACAGATGGAAAGCTGACCCCACGGAAGAATACGGCAGGTTGATCCTGGAATATGCCAATCGATTTATGCCGGGCATGAATTACACGGAACCTCAGTCAGAATATTATATTTTCTGATTTCAATGTGCTTGGCACCAGTTTTATCAGCAGACAGAAAGATTGGATTTTATTGAACGGTATGGAGGTGCATATGGGATTTGTGACGGTAGATCACAAAGTGGATTTATGTGTTGTCGGTGGAGGCTTGGCTGGACTTTGTGCGGCAGTAGCAGCGGCGAGATATGGTCTAAAGGTGGTTTTGATGCATGACCGTCCTGTGCTGGGAGGAAATGCTTCAAGTGAAATTCGTATGTGGGTTTGTGGTGCTCAGGGAGATAATAACCGAGAGACAGGACTGCTTGAAGAGATTATGATGGAAAATCAATATCGTAATCCTGATAAAAATTATTTTATATGGGATAGTGTTCTATATGGTCTTGTAAAGCGCGAAAAAAATATTAAATTGCTTCTGAATTGTTCCTGCCTGGATGCCTCTATGGAAAATGGATGTATTAAAACGGTTACAGGCTGGCAGACGACCACACAAAAGTACCATAGGGTGGAGGCTGCTTTCTTTTCAGATTGTTCCGGTGACAGTGTGCTTGCGCCTGTTACCGGCGCGTCTTTCCGGGTGGGAAGGGAATCCCGTTATGAGTTTCAGGAGTCAATTCAGCCAGAAAAAGCAGATAGCTATACAATGGGGGCATCCTGTATGCTCCAGGCGGAAGAATGCCGCACGGAAAGTGAATTTATCGCGCCGGATTGGGCGGAAAAGATCAGGGAAGACCAACTTGTTCACAGAAAGGCAGATTTACGGAATCCATTGGAAAATTTCTGGTATTTGGAATTAGGTGGAACACGGGATTGTATTAGTGATGCTGAAGAAATTTGCGATGAATTAATTCCCTTGGCATATGGTATCTGGGACTATCTTAAAAACAATCCGGAGGAGAAAGAAAAAAATAGAAACTGGAAACTTTCATGGGTGGGGGCTTTGCCGGGGAAAAGAGAAAGCAGGCGATATGAAGGGCCATATATTATGAAACAAAATGATGTGACATCCGGAGGTGATTTTAAGGACGAAATTGCTTATGGAGGTTGGAGTATGGATGACCATAATCCGGCTGGCTTTCGGACTCAGGAAGAACCCACAATTTATCATAAAGCTCCTTCGCCATATGGTATTCCTTTCCGGTGTTTATATAGCAAGGATATACCGAATCTTTTTTTTGCAGGACGCAATATATCGGTTACCCATGCTGTGTTGAGTTCAAGCCGGGTAATGGGGACATGTGCCTTGCTGGGACAGGCTGTTGGAACGGCGGCATATCTGGCAATTACGGAAAAATGCTATCCAAGTGATATTTCAGAAAAATATATTACACATTTGCAATATCTGCTGATGGACGATGACTGTTTCCTGCCTCATTTTAAACGTCCCATCAGTAAGCTGTGCAGCAACGCAATTCTTTTGGGGGATGGCTGTAATCTGGAAAGGCTTCGTGATGGTGTTGATCGGGACCGGCCAAAGGAGGATCATGCCTGGAAAGGAAAAGTTGGTGACAAAATAGTCTATTCATTTTATGCGCCAACACAGATACATCGAATCCGTTGTGTGTTCGACAGTGATTTGAACAGGACAACGTTGCCTCCTCCGGAAAATGTTATCAACCGAAATATGTTTCATAATAAACTCCTCTCGTATAAACCTACTTATGTACCCAAAACCATGCTGAAGAGATATCGTATAAAAGCAAAGTATTCTGATGGACGAGAGGATTTGATTATTGAAGAGTCGAACAACTACTTCCGTCTTAGGAAATATGCCGTTGACATTTCCGATTGCATCGGTATTTCTCTGGAGTTATTAGAAACATGGGGAGCAGGTGATGTAAGAGTATTTGCTTTTGAAGCAGAATAAAAACGTGAATTTGCCAGGGAGCCTTTTGCGGTAAGCTCAATAGAACATCCTGCTGAAAATAGTCTAATTGCACGAACCGCCAAAAAAGAAGCATTTTATGCGTTTCCCTTCCGGCAGGTATATGCTACAATAGGACACAGAGCCGGGAGATGAAGCCGGCGGGAAGGAAAGAAAAGTCATGAAAATCGTGGTTTTAGGCGGAGGAATCAGCACGGAGCGGGACGTTTCTCTCAGCTCCAGCCGTATGATTTACCGGGCGTTGAAGAATAAGGGGTATCAGGCGGTGCTCCTGGATGTGTATCTGGGATATGAGGGAAGCGATGAAGATGTCGCTCATATTTTTGAAAAGGACTGTGACTGGGCGGAGAATATCGGCGGGATTCAGGAAAGCAATCCGGATATCAGTAAGATTAAGGCCCTGAGAAAAGATGGAGGCAGAAGCTATTTCGGCCCAAATGTTCTGACGATCTGCAGCATGGCGGATGCGGTGTTCCTGGGCCTGCACGGGGAGGACGGAGAAAACGGCAAGGTACAGGCCGCGTTCGATCTGCTCGGTATCCGTTATACGGGAACGGATTACGTCAGCTCAGCTCTTTCCATGGATAAGAGCCTTGCGAAGGAGTTGTTTGCCTTTCATCATATTCCCACCCCTGCAGGCGTACATATCAGAAAGGGAGAAGAAAAGGCTGCCGAAGGCTGTCCGGTTCCGTTCCCCTGCGTGGTGAAGGCCTGCCGGGGAGGCTCCAGCGTGGGCGTGAGCATTGCGAAGAACGATGGAGAGTACCGGAAGGCGCTGGAGGAAGCGTTTCTGTATGATGATGAGGCCGTTGTGGAGCAGTACATTGAAGGCCGGGAATTTTCCTGCGCGGTCATTGACGGAAAGGCCCTTCCCGTGATCGAGATCGCCCCTATAAACGGTTTTTATGATTATAAGAATAAATATCAGGCCGGAAGCACGGTGGAAACCTGCCCGGCTGACCTCTCTCCTGAGAAAACGAAGGAGATTCAGACGATCTCTGAAAGGGTATTTGAGGTGCTCCGCCTGAAAAATTATGCCCGCATGGATTTCATGATGGGAAAGGACGGAAGCGTATACTGTCTGGAGGCGAATACGCTGCCCGGTATGACGCCCACCTCCCTGATCCCTCAGGAGGCGCAGGCCATGGGCGTGGGCTTTGAGGAGCTTTGTGAATGGATTCTGAAGCTCACGCTCCGTTGACGGAAGGGAGATGGTGTGAAAAATAAGCCCGATGGCTTATTTTTCACACGGCAATTTGTGCCGGAGCGTCACAAATTGCACTGATGGCAGAAGAGAAATCGCATTCGCGATTTCTCTTCGCCCCGTCGCTACGCTCCGGAATGGAGATTGGCATGAAAAATATGACGCTTGAGAATCTGGCGGAAGCCTGCGGAGGGAAGCTGCTGTGTCAGGGACAGATGCCCCGGACGGAGGCTTCTGCTGTTGTGATCGACTCCAGAAAGGTGGAAAAGAACAGCGTTTTCATTGCGGTGAAGGGGGAGCGGGTGGACGGCCGCCGCTTTATCCCGGACGTGTTTGAAAAAGGCGCTTTGGGCGTGGTCTGTGAAAGCGTGCCGGAAAATCCGGCCGGGCCCTGTATTCTGGTGGAGGACAGCCTGAAGGCACTGCGGCAGATTGCAGAATTTTACAGGAAGCAGCTTCCGGTGAAGGTGGTCGGAATCACGGGCAGCGTGGGAAAGACCAGCACCAAGGAGTTCATTGCGGCAGTCCTTTCTCAGAAATACCGGGTGCATAAGACGCAGGGCAATTACAATAATGAAATCGGCGTCCCGCTCACCGTTCTTTCCATGCCGGAGGATACGGAAATGGCGGTGCTGGAAATGGGGATCAACCATTTCGGGGAGATGCACCGGTTAAGCCGTATTGCCCGGCCGGATATCTGTGTGATGACCAACATCGGCCAGTGCCACCTGGAATATCTGGGCAGCAGGGAAGGCATTCTGAAGGCGAAGTCGGAGATCTTTGATTATATGAAAGAGGATGGCTGTGTTGTGCTCAACGGGGATGACGACATGCTGTCCCGGATCACGCAGGTAAAGGGAAAACGGCCTGTGTTCTATGGCGTTTCATCCGGCCGGACGGCATGTGGCGAAACCGGGAGAGGCCTCGATATCTTTGCAAAAGACATCCGGATGAAGGGAATTCTGGGAAGCGATGCCGTATTCAGCCATGACGGAAAAACGTTCGCGGTACACATTCCGCTTCCGGGAGAGCATATGGTGTACAATGCCCTCGCGGCAGCGGCGGTTGGCTTTCAGGCAGGACTGACGGAGGAAGAAATTGC
>ULPS01070696.1_pt1 | contig 36809 bp, 36 predicted proteins | sample 1953711 | NCBI WGS metagenome assembly ULPS01 (sample SAMEA4835635, study PRJEB28245) | human gut metagenome | biome: gut microbiome; material: fecal sample | place: Denmark | collected 2008 | reverse complement strand
GAGGAAGAGGAAACCACGATCCGTTATCGGCTTCCCTTTAATCCGTTGAAGGACGAAGCGCTCTATGAGGAGTCGGTGAAGAACAACTGGGGGATCCAGTTTTCCCATACCATCGAGGAACAGATCGGCGGCCAGCTTTCCGCGGGTTTTGTACTGAAGGATGTGTATCAGGATACGAACGGCTACGGGAAGCTGGAAGAATATGGCGTGCCCACGTTCTGGGCGACGAAGGCGGTGAAGCCGGAGTGAGCTTCCTGTATGGCATGATGGAAGGCTGCCGGGCAGGCAGCCGCACGAACCTCTGATTCGTGCAGAAAGGCGGGAAAAGCTTTGCTTTTCCCTGGAAATTGGCCTTATGGCCAATTTCTCAGATTAAAATGCCGCCTACGGCGGCAGAAGGGAAGGAAACGAATGAAAACAAAAGTATGGGCGCACCGAGGCGCCAGCGCTTACGCGCCGGAAAACACGCTGGAGGCATTTCAGCTTGCCGTCGATCAGAAGGCGGACGGCGTGGAGCTGGACGTGCAGATGACGAAGGATGGAAAGCTGGTGGTGATTCACGATGAAACCATCGATCGGACCAGCGGCGGACACGGAAGGGTGATGGACTATACCCTGGCGGAGCTGAAGGAAATGAAATTCAACCGGACCCATCCGGAATATGCCGATGCAACGCTCCCTACGCTGGCGGAGGTCTATGAGCTTCTGAAGCCCGCCGGGCTGGAAATCAATGTGGAGATTAAGACCGGGATCATTTTTTATCCGGAAATTGAGGAACGGCTGTACCGCCTTGAACTGGAAATGGGGATGGAGGGGAGGATCATCTATTCCTCTTTCAATCATTACAGCGCCATGAAGATGAAGGAGCTGAATCCGGAAGCGAGGGTAGGGCTTCTTTATGCGGACGGCTTCCAGAATGTGCCCCATTATGCGGCAAAGCTGGGAGCCGATGCCCTCCATCCGGCGCTTTATAACCTGCAGTATCCGGATTTCCTGGAGGAGTGCAGAAAACGCGGCCTGCTGCTGCATGTCTGGACCGTGGACAGGGAGGAGGACATCCGCAGGCTTGCGGAGGCGGGAATCGACGCGGTGATCACCAACCGGCCGGATGTGGCGCGCAGGATTGTTGGCTAGAAACGGGCGGAAGGCTTTACATCGGGGATGTGGCCTTTGCCGCAGGAAAGGAGCTGGAAGCGTGCAGAGAGGCGTCCGGCAGGGACCGGGACGAAGAGGAAAGCTATCCTGTGGCGGAAGAGATCGCCGCCTGGCTTTCCGGAAATGGATTCCCACGGATGCACTTTCGCGGATTTTCATTCTGCGCGGGCGTGTTGTGGTGGAAAAAGGAGGAGAATTAGCATGCACATAATCAATATAGAAGAAGACCGCATCGGTCTTCGTTTCGGTGTGACAAAAGAAAACAGGCTGGTACTGCTGGCAGTAACGGAAGGAAAGCAGCGGCAGGCGTCCCCGGATCAGGAAGCTCCCGCACGGGAGGACGGGTCGGAAGCCGGAAATGACGACGCTTTCCGGGAATATGCGCCTCTGGAGGCGACGGTCACGGGAGCAAACTGTCCGGAGGACCGGATGGGGAACCAGCTCATCCATACCTCGCTCGCGGTGAAGCTGCGGTATGAGCGGCATGAAAGGCGGCAGACGGAGGACGGAGCGGAGTATGTCTTTTTCCTGAAGGATGAGGATACCGGAATGGCCGCCCGGCTGCATTATCGGTTTTATGAAGGGATGAACGTGATTTCCTGCTACACGGAGGTGGAGAATCAGGGAAGGCTTCCCCAGGGGCTTGAGGCGGTTACGTCCTTTTCCCTGCACGGGCTGGAACGGGACGGAAATCTGCCCTATGAGGAGCGCTTCCGCCTTCACCTGGTACATAACGGCTGGCAGAAGGAGCTGCAGTGGCATGCTTACCGTTTTTCGGAGCTGGGGCTTGCGGCCTCCCAGAAGCCGGGCCGGTACAACAGTACCAAATTTATCTCCGTGACCAATACGGGTGCCTGGTCTACGAAGCAGTATCTGCCTCTGGGGATTCTGGAGGATGAAGAAACAGGGAGATTCCTGGCCTGGCAGATCGAGCACAACGGCTCCTGGAACTGGGAGATCGGCGAGCATGCGGGGCAGCTGTATCTGAAGGCGGCAGGACCAACAGAGCAGTATGCCCACTGGTATAAGGAATTAAAGCCTGGCGAAACCTTTGTGAGCGTGCCGGCAGCCGTGGCGTACGGCTGTGGAAAGGCGGATGAAGCGGTACGCGCCCTGACCGCATACCGCAGGCGCATCCGCCGGGAAAATGAGGATAACCGGAAGATGCCGGTCATTTTCAACGATTATATGAACTGTCTCTGGGGAAATCCCACCACGGAAGAGGAAATTCCGCTCATCGACATGGCGGCGGCCTGCGGCTGCGAATATTACTGCATTGACTGCGGCTGGTACAGCGCCGGGGAATGGTGGGGCAATGTGGGAGAATGGCAGCCTTCGGAAGAACGTTTCCCGAAAACGGAAGCGTTTCCGGAGGGACTGAAATCCCTGCTCGCTTATATCCGGCAGAAGGGGATGGTGCCCGGCCTGTGGCTGGAGCTGGAGGTGATGGGCTTAAACTGCCCGCTGGCAAAAGAAAAGCCGGACGAGTGGTTTTTCATGCGCCATGGAAAGCGCGTCCGGGAAAAGACCAGGTATCAGCTGGATTACCGCAATCCCGAGGTGCGGGAGTTTGCAACCGGCGTGATCCGGCGTCTGGTGGAGGACTATGGCGTTGGCTACATCAAGATGGACTATAATATCGAGCCGGGAATCGGAACAGAGCAGAATGCGGACAGCGCCGGAGACGGCCTGTTGGAGCATCAGAGGGCTTATCTGTCCTGGCTGGACGGGATTTTCGCAAAATATCCCGATCTGGTGATCGAGAACTGCGGAAGCGGCGGCATGCGGATGGATTATGCCATGCTGAAGCGGCACAGCGTGCAGTCCACCAGCGATATGGAGGATTACCGGATGTACGCGACCATCGCGGTAAATTCCCCGCTGGCCCTAACACCGGAGCAGGCCGCGGTATGGTCCTATCCGCTGAATGCGGATGATGCGGAGGAAACCATTTTCAACATGGTAAATGTGCTGCTTCTGCGTATTCACCAGAGCGGCCATCTGTTCCGCCTGGGTGAGACCTGCCAGAGGCTGATCCGGGAGGCCATATCCTGGTATCAGGCCACCAGAGAAGACCGAAGGGAAGCGCTCCCCTTCTGGCCGCTGGGCTTCGGAACCTATTATGATGCGTGGACGGCGCTGGGAATGAAGGGAAAGGAAAAGAGATACATTGCCGTTTGGCGCAGAGGCGGAGAAGAGACATCCTGCCGCCTTTCGCTGCCGGACTGCTGCGGAAAGGACATCCGGGTGCGCTGTGCTTATCCGGCGGACAGGCCTGTGGATTTTGCCTGGGATGCACAGAAGGCGGAGCTGACCGTCACCTTCCCGGAAGCCTTTATGGCGCGTCTGTTTGAGATTGAAGAATAACGGCCTCCCGGCCTTCTGCCGGTTGGACGGCCCGACAACGGAAAACCTGTCATAGGACATACCATCCGCCAATAGATTAGTAAAAAAGGCGGATGGTATTTTTATGGGAAAAAACCGCATGAAAAAAAAGGGAATTCTGCTGGCACTCTGCCTGCTGACGGGATGGCTTACTGCCTGCACCGCGTCCGTGCAGCAGAGCGAGTCGCAGGATGATATGGAATTTACGGTGGTGAGCGAGGACCGGCTGCCGGAGGAGCTGAGGGAGATCGTGGAAGAAAAAAAGGAGAATGCCTTCAAGCTCACCTATGCGGACGAAGGATATCTCTACATCTGCACCGGATATGGAAAACAGGACAGCGGCGGCTACAGCATCACCGTGGATTCCCTGTATGAAACGGAGAACGCCATTTATGTGAACACGAATCTGCTCGGCCCGAAGGCGGGAAGCGCTTCCGGAAACAGCCCGTCCTATCCCTATATTGTGATCAAGGTGGAATTCCGGGATAAGACGGTGGTTTTTGACTGAAGCCAATGTTTACATTCCTGTCCTCCTGATGTAAAATAACCATAAAAACGGCGGGTTGAAATGGCGCCGGCGTGCGCGCCCCGGCGCAAAACGTTCCGGCCCGGAGGAAAGGATGAAAAACATGAGCGAATCGAATAAAAAGTATCAGATTGACACGGCGGAAAACCGGAAATTTCTGGAGGAGATCAGAAACGATCTGCTCCGTTTCGGACACAGATTTCCTTCACCGGGCGGAAGCTCCTATTACCTGGGCGACGATGGCACGCCCTGGACGGACCGCAGCAGGGAGACTTGGATCACCAGCCGTATGGTACATGTGTACAGCCTGGGAACCTTTCTGGGCCATGAGGGAAGCGAGGCCCTTGTGGACGCAGGTCTGAAAGGCCTGAAGGGCGAGCTGCACGATGAAAAGAACGGCGGCTGGTATGCCGGTCTGACTGCGGACGGCGGCATTCTGCCAAACAAGCAGTGCTATGCCCATGCGTTTGTGATTCTGGCCGCGTCCTCCGCAGTTCTGGCGGGACGGCCGGGCGCTGAGGAGCTTCTGGAGGACGCGTTAAAGCTCTATGATCTCCGCTTCTGGAACGAGGAGGAAGGACTTTCCTGCGATACATGGAATACGGAGTTTACCGTGCTGGATGATTACAGAGGCCTGAACGCCAACATGCATACGGTGGAAGCCTTCCTGGCTGCCGCGGACGTTACCGGAGATGAGAAATACCGGGTACGGGCAGGCCGCATCATCGACCATGTGACAGGCTGGGCCAGAGACAACAGCTGGAGAATTCCCGAGCATTTTACCAAAGACTGGACGCCGGATCTGGAGTGCAATAAGGATAAGCCGGACGACCAGTTCAAGCCTTATGGAGCCACGCCCGGCCATGGCATTGAGTGGGCAAGGCTGATCGCCCAGTGGGCTCTTTCCACTTACCGGGATGACGCGGAGAAGGCGGCCGCATACATCGAAATCTCGGAAAATCTGTTCAACAGGGCGGTCGAGGATGCCTGGAATGTGGACGGCGCGCCGGGCATCGTATACACCACGGACTGGGAAGGAAAGCCGGTGGTGCATGACAGGATGCACTGGACCCTGGCGGAAGCCATTAACACCTCTTCTGTCCTCTGGCATGTGACCGGAAAGCAGAAGTATGCGGACGACTATGCCCAGTTCATGCAGTATCTGGATGAAAAGGTTCTGGATCACGTAAACGGTTCCTGGTTCCACCAGCTGGATCAGAACAACAATGTGATCGGCACCATCTGGCCGGGAAAATCCGACCTGTATCACGCCCTGCAGGCGACCCTGATCCCTTACCATACGGCGGACCTTTCCATCGCCCCTGCGGTGAAGGAAGGGAAGGGGATTTAAGACGGTAAAGGTACGGATTCTGAAGCTTCAGATGTCTGTAATGAGCGAGGGGTATAAAAGCTGAGGAAGCTTTTATACCCCTCACTTTGACTGCTTCCAAACATCATTGCTTCAGGAGGAAACGATCTAAGAACGGAAAATTTATTATCAGTGATTCTTTATGCCATTGCCATGGCATTCATGAAGGCTTCTCATTTCATGAAAAGTAAACGTCGATTTTGTAAAAATGGACAGGCAAATCGGATTTATTGGACAGGCAAATCGGATTTATCACCTTCCCGGAACGTTTGTTTCATGGTATGATAGAGCGGTAATCTGCATGGCACAGCGGCAAGACCAATCTGCCGGATATCAGGAGAAAACGCTTTATGAATGAGTTTGCAATCAGAAGATTTCAGGATAAAGACGCCGAACCGGTATCTGAGATGATCGCAGATACCCTGCGTACGACAAACAGCAGGGATTATTCTCCGGAATATATTGAGAACGATGTGAAAAAGCTCTCCCCGGAGCACATTAGAGAACGGGCCGCATGGACACATTTCTATGTGGTCTGTGACCGGAAAAGGCGGGGCGGCTGCGGTGCCATCGGTTCCTATTGGGGAAAAAGGACGAAAGCAGCCTGTTTACCATATTTGTGCATCCGGATTATCAGGGAAAAGGGATCGGAAGAAAAATCATTGAAACGCTGGAGCAGGATGAATTTTTTTAAGGGCAAAGCGGATCGAAATTCCGGCCTCCATTACGGCCTGTGAATTTTACAGGAAAATGGGATATGATTTTAAAAACGGAAACAACAGCATCGATGAGGAGCAGCTTTACCGGCTGGAAAAGTTCAGGTGGGAGAACTGCTGAACATTGCCGCCTTTTCGGCGGCTTTTTTTTATGGTATGATAGAGCCGAAGTCAGAAACCTGTTTTAATGCCACCTGTCGGCGGCGGAAGGAGAAAACATCCATGCTTCTGATTCAGAACGCACATCTGATCGACCCGGCGTCCCGGACGGACGGAATCCGGGATATCCTGATCGAAGGAGAAAAAATCATAAAAATTGCGGAGCACATTGCACCGGAGGAGGCGGCAGGCTGTAGCCCGGGGACAGCCGGAGAGGCAGCAGACACGGATAAGAAAGCAAAAGACGCGTCCGGGAAAACACAGGATGTGTCCGCTCTCACTATTCTGAACGCCGAAGGCCTGACCGCCATTCCAGGCCTGGTGGACGCCCACGTACATTTCAGGGATCCGGGCTTTACCTGGAAGGAAGACATTGACAGCGGCGCACGCGCAGCGGCGGCGGGGGGCGTGACCACGGTGGTGCTGATGGCAAATACGAAGCCCTGCGTGGACAACGTGGACACCCTGCGTTACGTGCTGGAAAAGGGAGAGAAGACGCCCATCCACGTGGAGACCTGCGCCAATGTGACCCTGGGAATGAAGGGGAAGGAGCTGGTGGACATGAAGGCGCTTCACGCCGCGGGAGCGGCGGGCTTTACGGACGACGGAATTCCGCTTCTGTCGGAGGAAACCGCGAGGGCGGCCATGGAGGCGGCAGCAGCGGAAGGCGTGCCCATCAGCTTTCATGAAGAGAATCCGGCCTTCATACAGAACAACGGAATCAATGCGGGAAGGGCAAGCGCCCATTTCGGAATCGGAGGATCGGACCGGCAGGCGGAGATCAACATGGTGGAACGGGATGTGCGGCTGGCGGAAGAAACGGGCGCCTGTGTAGTCATTCAGCACATCAGTGCGAAAGAAGCGGTTGATCTGGTCCGTCAGGCGAGGAAAAGAGGCGCCAACGTGCATGCGGAAGCGACGCCTCACCACTTCACGCTGACGGAGGAAGCTGCCATTCAGTACGGAACGCTGGCGAAGATGAACCCGCCTCTGCGTGAGGAGGCAGACCGGCAGGCCATCATCGAAGGACTTGCGGACGGGACCATCGATATGATTGCAACCGATCATGCGCCCCACAGCGCGGAGGAAAAGGCGAAACCCGTCACGGAGGCGCCCAGCGGCATCATCGGCCTGGAAACCTCCCTGGCTCTGGGGATTTTCGAGCTGGTGGATAAGGGAAAGCTCACCCTGACACAGCTCATCGACCGGATGTCGCTGGCCCCTGCAAGGCTGTACGGGCTGGACGCGGGATATGTGGCGGAGGGCGGACCGGCGGACCTGGTGCTTTTTAATCCGGCGGAAGAATGGACGCCCGAACGGTTTTATTCCCGCTCTCAGAATTCGCCGTTTCTGGGAAAAACCCTGAAAGGAAAAATCCACGCGACCATATGCCGCGGCAGGGTGGTCTACCCCTTCGCCGACGAAAAAGTGGATTGAGCCAGGCATGAAAACGGCTATGCCGTTTTCATGGAAGAATTGCTCCGCAATTCTTCACATGAAATGAAATGCAATCGTACGGCTAAAATGGATGAACGATAGAGGAGAAAGGATTATGGCAAAGAAGAGAAAGGAACAGGCACAGGTGCTGGCACAGAAGCAGCTTTCACCGGGCATCTATGACTGCCTGTTAAAAACCACGCTGGCAGAGGAGGCGAAGCCGGGACAGTTTATCGCGCTTTATCCGAAGGATAAAAGCACCCTGCTTCCCCGTCCCATCAGCATCTGTGAGGCGGACGCGGAAAAAAGTACGCTCCGCATCGTGTATCGGGTTGTGGGAGCGGGAACTTCGGAATTTTCACGGCTGAAGGAAGGCGATGCTGTTGATATTCTCGGTGTGCTGGGAAACGGTTTTCCGCTGGACAAGGTGAGAGAGGATCAGACGGCCTTCCTGATGGGCGGCGGCATCGGCGTTCCTCCCATTCTGGAGCTGGCGAAGCGCTTAAACTGCAGAAAGCAGATCATCGTGGGATACCGGGATGCGGACTGTTTTCTGAGGGAGGACTTTGAGAAGAACGGAGAGGTTTATATCGCGACGGAGGACGGCAGTGTCGGGACGAAGGGCAACGTGATGGACGCCATCCGGGAAAATGCGCTGAAGGCGGATGTGATCTATGCCTGCGGCCCGATGCCCATGCTCCGTGCCATCAAGCGTTATGCCGAAGAAGCGGGGATCGATGCCTATATTTCTCTGGAGGAGCGCATGGCCTGCGGCGTGGGCGCTTGCCTTGGCTGCGTGTGCAAAACCACGAAGGAGGACGCTCATTCCCATGTGAACAACGCCCGTATCTGCACGGACGGTCCTGTCTTTGAAGCGAAGGAGGTGGAGATCTGATGAAAACATCGGTGAATCTTGCGGGAATCGAACTGAAAAATCCGGTTATGACCGCATCCGGCACCTTTGGCTCCGGCATGGAATACAGCGAGTTTGTGGATCTGAACTGCCTGGGAGCCGTGGTGACAAAGGGTGTGGCAAACGTGCCCTGGCCCGGAAATTCCACCCCCAGAGTGGCGGAGGTTTACGGCGGCATGCTCAATGCCATCGGCCTGCAGAATCCGGGTATCGACGTATTTCTGGAGAGGGATCTGCCTTTCCTTGCGCAGTATGACACGAAGGTAATCGTTAATGTCTGCGGTAAAACGGTGGAGGATTATCTGGAGGTAGTGGAGCGCCTTTCAGACGCTCCTGTGGACATGCTGGAGATCAACGTTTCCTGTCCGAACGTGAAGGAGGGGGCCATCGCCTTCGGCCAGAAGGCAGACTGCCTGTATGATATCACCTCCGCCATTAAGAAAAAGGCCGCTCAGCCGGTCATCATGAAGCTGAGCCCCAACGTCACCGACATCACGGAAATGGCACGGGCGGCGGAGGCGGCCGGAGCGGATGCCATTTCTCTGATCAATACTCTGACCGGCATGAAGATCGACATTCATAAAAGGAGCTTCGTTCTTGCCAATAAAACGGGAGGTATGTCCGGTCCTGCAGTGAAGCCCGTGGCTGTCCGCATGGTCTGGCAGTGTGCCCAGGCCGTGAAGATTCCCATCATCGGCATGGGAGGTATCATGAATGCTGAGGACGCTCTGGAATTCATCATGGCTGGAGCGACTGCGGTGGCGGCAGGCTGCGCCAATTTCATCAATCCTTACGCCACGCAGGAAATTGTTGCCGGAATTGAAAAATTTATGGAAAAAGAAGGCGTTTCCGATATTGCGGAACTGATCGGCTGCGTAAGGTAAAATGTGGTTCTAAAATCCCTCCATGCGAATAGACTGTACAAAGCAGCGCATGGAGGGTATTTTTATGGAGCTGATCAGGAAGAATATACATATCGACCGTGTGAAATGCCGGGCGGGAACACAGGTGGCGCTGGAGGATGACATCAACATTACGGACATACGGCCGGACGTTTACCAGCTGGTACAGGAGCAGGGAGAGATCGTCATTGAAGAGCTGCGGGCGGTGCAGGATCACGTCCATGTGAAGGGGAAACTGAATTTCACCGTGCTCTATCTTTCGGATGACGATGTGCGGAAGCCTTCCAGCATGGAAGGAAGCCTTCCTTTTGACGAGCAGATTTACATGGAAGGCGTGACGCCTACAGACGGCGTCATTGTGAAAAAGGAGCTGGAGGACCTGAGTGTGGGAATCATCAATTCCCGGAAGCTGAGTGTCCAGGCTCTGATCAGCCTGAATCTCCATGTGGAGGAGCTGTACGATGAGGAGGCGGCCGTGGAGCTGACCGGAGAGGAACCTGTGGAGCTGAAAAGAAAGGTGATCGATCTCGCCGGGCTCGCCATTCAGAAAAAGGATATTTTCCGAATCCGGGAGGAGATCGAAATCCCTTCGGGGCATCCCAACATTTTTGAAATTTTCTGGATGACCTGCGATCTCTGCGACGTGCAGTTTAAGCTTTCGGACGGCAGGATCGCCATACAGGGGCAGGTGCAGCTGTTCTTCCTCTACGAAGGGGAAGGAGAGGGCAGGCCGGTTTCCTGGTATGAGAGCATGATTCCCTTCAGCGGCATTCTGGACTGTCAGGGGCTGCGGGAACAGATGGTGGATGACATCGTCTGCAGCATCGGGCACAGGGAAATCGAGGTGAAGGCGGACGCGGACGGAGAGGAACGCGTGGTCAGCCTGGAGCTGGTGCTGGATCTGGATATGAAAATCTACGAGGAAGAGCAGACGGAAATCCTTTCCGATGTGTACGGTGTGACAAAGGAAATCGATGTGATCACGGGAACGGCGAAGCTGAAGCAGCTTCTCATGAAAAATAATGGGAGAACCAGGCTGAGCGGTCATTTTAAGGTGGCGGAGGGCATGCCGAAGATGCAGCAGATCTGCCACAGCAGCTGCGGCATTCAGCTTGCTGAGGTCCGTATCGTGGAGGAGGGACTTCGCATCACCGGAGCGGCGGTGGTGGAGAGCCTCTATGAGACCGGGGATACGGAGATTCCGTATGACAGCTGTGAGGGAACGATTCCTTTCAGCTATGTGCTGGAAATTCCCGGTATCCGGGAGACCTGCACCTGGCGGCTGGAAACGGCGCCCTGCGAGCTTTCCGTGACCATGACGGACGGAGAAGAAGCGGATGTGAAGCTGGTAATCGTTTTTTCCGGAATCGTTTTTGACAACTATGAAGAGCCCATGATACGGGACATCCGGGTTTCTGATCCGGATCCTGAAAAGCTGGGAGCTCTGCCTGGCATTGTAGCCTATATCGCCAGAGAGGGCGACAGCCTCTGGGATATCGGAAAGCGTTACTATGTTCCCGTCTCTCAGATCCGTGAGATCAATGAGCTGGCAGACGATGAAATCCAGCCGGGAGAAAAGCTTCTGATCGTAAAGGGAGTATCCTGAGGGCAGCTGCGGGGACTGAGAAAAATTATCGCAGTCAGGAGTCTTTCCCGTCCGAATGCGGGCCAGATGGACGTTGACGGAAGCGGGAGAATTGTTTATAATCAAAAACAATCAGTGTATACAAAAGGGGAAGGAATGGGGAACGAATGGATAGACTGACGCTGAAGGCGATGGCGAAAATCAATCTGGGACTTGATGTGGTAAGGCGCAGAGAGGATGGCTATCATGAGGTGAGGATGGTCATGCAGACCGTGAATCTGTATGACAGACTCACCTTTGAAAAGAAAAAGGAAGACACGCTGCAGATGGAAACCAACATGAAGAAGCTTCCAACAGACGGAAACAATCTCATCATCCGGGCGGCTTCTCTTCTGAGGGAGGAATTCGGCATCCGGGAAGGACTTGCCGTCCGGCTGGAGAAAAGGATTCCCGTGGCGGCCGGAATGGCCGGGGGAAGCACCGATGCGGCGGCGGTATTCGTTGCGATGAACAGAATGTTCGGCCTTGGACTGACGCAGGAGGAGCTCTGTGAGAGAGCGGCGAAAATCGGCGCAGATGTTCCTTACTGCATCCGCGGCGGTACGGCACTTTCAGAAGGAATCGGAGAGAAGCTGACGGCCCTTCCCGTTGCGCCGGACTGTCATGTGATTGTGGCCAAGCCTTCCATTCACGTATCCACAAAGTGGGTTTATCAGAATCTGCATCTGGAAACCGTGAAGGAACATCCGGACATTGACGGTATGGTGGAAAGCATCCGGAAGGGAGAGCTTTCCGGCGTGGTGAGCAGACTTTCCAACGTGCTGGAAACCGTGACCGTTCCCAGATATCCCGTGATCGCTCAGATTAAGGAATTTTTGATGGAAAACGGCGCCCTGGGCGCTCTGATGAGCGGAAGCGGCCCTACGGTTTTTGCCCTGTACGACGACAGGCAGCGGGCGCAGCAGGCGCTGGAAGCGCTGAGAACGGAAAAGCTTGCCGCTCAGACGTACCTGACCTCGTTCGCGGACCGTACCTGTGTGGAATAAGAATACAGAGCGCCATTTTTTCAATATTTGCTGCCTCTGGCAGCCGGAAAGAAGGATGGATGAAGACAGAAGAAAAAGCAAATGAATATCTGCCTCTGCGGGATGTGGTGTTCAATACGCTCCGTGAAAGCATCCTGACGGGAGAGATGAAGCCGGGAGAACGGCTGATGGAAATCCATCTGGCCAACCGTCTCGGTGTGAGCCGCACGCCGATCCGCGAAGCGATCCGCATGCTGGAGCTGGAAGGGCTGGTCACCATGATTCCCAGAAAGGGAGCGGAGGTGGCGCAGATCACGGAAAAGGGCCTGCGTGATGTGCTGGAGGTGCGGCAGGCGCTGGACGCTCTGGCCATGGAGCTCGCCTGTGAGCGCATCACGGAGGAAGAGATCCGGGAGCTGAGAAGAGCCTGCAATACCTTCGCCCAGATGACCCGCACCCAGGACGCGGTCCGCATCGCCCAGGCGGATGTGGCACTTCATGATATCATTGTCCATGCCAGCGGCAATGACAGGCTGATCCAGATGGTGGGCAACCTGTCTCAGCAGATGTACCGCTACCGGCTGGAATATATCAAGGATGTCAGCCAGCATGGACGGCTGATCGAAGAGCACGAGGAAATCTACCGCTGTATCCGGAGCCGGGACGGTAAAGCCGGTGCAAAAGCGATCCGGATGCACATTTATAATCAGGAACAGTCCATTCTGTCCCAGATACAGCAGAAAAAGAAGGAGCCCGGTTCCCGAAGCGTATAAAACCGTCCGCATCGTCAATACTTTCCGTAAAGACGGAAAGGAGGACGGTATGCAGAAGGAATGGAAATGGGTGCGCTGTCTGCCCCGTTATATCAGACAGAGGTCATGGGGACGGCTCCGGGTGAACCGGAAGGAGCTTGCGGCGGCAGCGCTTTTGCTGCTCTGCTTCTGGGGAATTTTTTACCCGGAGTTCATGCTTCCCGCGGATGTCTGCCGCAAGGCGGACGGCAGCGCTTTGGAGGCGGAGGATTATGAGGAAGTCCTGAATCCGCAGAAGGGCGAACTGCAGATTACCTTCAGCTTTCTGGAACAGAAGCCGGGAAAGCGGACGGAAGACCTGGAAAAAACGGATGCGGAAAAACACAGGGAGGATGATGAGGTTGGAAACACTGGAATACAGGGAAAGGCCCATCGGGGTGTTTGATTCCGGCGTCGGCGGGCTGACCGTGGCGCGGGAGATCATGAGACAGATCCCCAATGAAAAAATCGTATATTTCGGGGATACGGCCCGGGTGCCCTACGGAAGCAAATCCCGGGAGACGATAACCCGCTTCTCCGAACAGATCGTGAGATTTCTGCAGACCCGGCAGGTAAAGGCCATTGTGGTGGCCTGCAACACGGCGAGCGCTTATGCGCTTGACACGCTGGAAAAGGAAATTGATATTCCCATCATCGGCGTGGTGAAGCCGGGAGCGAAGGTGGCCGCTGAGGTGACGAGGAACGGAAAAGTAGGCGTGATCGGTACGGAAGGGACTATCGGAAGCGGAATCTATTCCAGCTACATACATCAGATCAACCCGCAGGTACAGGTGACGGGAAAGGCCTGTCCCCTGTTTGTGCCGCTGGTGGAAGAGGGACTCTGGGAGGACCCTGTGACGGATGAAATCGCGTCCCGCTACCTGACGGAGCTGATCGATATCGGGATAGATACCCTGATTCTGGGATGTACCCATTATCCCCTGATCCGCAAAACGGTCGGGAAGATCATGGGAGACGGTGTAACGCTGGTTAATCCCGCTTATGAGACGGCTGTGGAGCTGAAGGCGCTGCTTGAACAGCATGAGCTGTTAAGCCCCTGTCCTCCGGCTCTGGGGGAGAACCGCTACCGTTTTTATGTGAGCGATGCCGCGGATAAATTCAAGCGCTTCGCCAACTCCATCATCAAGTATGGAATCCTTTCCGCAAAGACCATTCCCATCGAGGAATACTGACGCGGTTTCCAACAGGAAAGCAGGGCAGAAAAACGCAATTGAAAAAGCCGCATACGCGGCGGATTGTGAGAGAAAGGCAATGACAAAGGAAGTAATGCTCACCATACGCGGGCTGCAGTTTGACCAGGGCCCGGACAGCGAAGAAATTGAGACTGTCCAGTGGGGGCAGTATTATAAGAAAAACGGAACCCATTATATCATTTATGAAGAAATGATGGAAGGCTTTGAGGAGCCGGTAAGGAACGTCATCAAGTTCAGGGAAAGAGAAATGAACCTGATGAAGCGCGGCATGGTTAATGTTTACATGGCGTTTGAAGAGTGCAAGAAAAATATTACCAATTACCTCACCCCATACGGAAGCCTTCTGATCGGCATGGATACCCGTCGGGTGAAATTTTCAGAAGGAGATGAGGAGATCCGCCTGCAGGTGGAGTACGCTCTGGAGGTAAATTACGAGTATCTTGCGGACTGCCACATCGAGATCCGCATTCAGCCGGCCGGGAAAACAGCGCCGGATGCCAGGCTGAAGCTGTCCAAAAAAGATATTTCAGCTGCGAAGAAGAAGCCTGACGACAGAGGTGAAGCGGATTCGCGGATGAGAATGTAAGAAGCTCTTCCCTTTCAGCCTGATCCTGTGGAAGGAAGATTTTTAATCAATATTTAAGGCCGGTCTGGCGAATGATATTGAGTTCTTCCCCTGTCATGACTCCGGACTGATACAGGTTCAGATATTCCTGCGAAACGGTAGCCTGGAATATCAGCAAATCGTCAGTATTGATGGTAACTGGAATGCCGTAGTCGAAGAGCACACGGATCGGATGAGTGGAGTAACTTCTGCTGCTTTTCAACATAACATTGCTGGTGGGACAGATATTGAGCTGAACTTTATGATCCGCAAGCCATTTCATGACGTGAGGGGACTGTGCGGCAGCGATCCCATGTTGAATTTGATCCAGATTCAGTTCCTGTGCATATTGCAAAATTTCATCAGGGTTACCAAATTCGCCAACATGTGCTTTTAGGATCAGGCCATTATTTTTGGCTTTCCGGCAGACTCCTTTCAGTTCGCTAATGGAATAGGTATGACTGTAGTTACAAATGTCAATGCCGCAAAACCAGTGAGCGCCCAGAATCTCATCCAGACGTTCTGTTTCATCCGTTTTCTTGTAGCCCAGGGCAAGATCAGGGAGAAAGCAGGTATTTGGAGCATAGGTATGCAGTAATCTGTCCATGCAATCTATAAAACTGTTTATTCCACCTAAAAAATCGATTTCATCAAGAGTGAAGCTAAGGGCAAGAACCCGTATGCTGTCTTTTTCGGCCTGAGCAAAAGCGGCTTCTATCCGGGGAAGATAGCCGCTTCCATCGGGGAAATAGCACTTCACATGATCCTGAAGCCACGCATTCATTTCATGGAGCGAATGAAAAGGTCTGTCGGGCGGTTCAGATGGAATTCCCCATTTTTTATGAAGATATGAGAGAGCTCCTCCACGGCCCGCATGATTATGCAGGTCACTTTTAGGTATTTTCTCCAATTCTATAAGGGAATGGTGCTCTAAAGCCTGTAAGAACATTCTTTTTTCCATGAGTTCTCCTGCAAAAAAATAAGTTTATAAACAATAATGAAACAGGGACATGCTGAATTTATTTTTCTGTTTTCAATCTTAATGAAAATTGTCCGAAAAGTCCACTGTTTATTTCCCGTGAAATAAAAGAAATTTAAACAGCAAATTTCTCCGATGACAGGAGGATATAAATGTGCTAAGATGCATTTGAAAGCCGGAACGGTTTTAAAGGAGTTATGCTGATATTAAAAATGGCTGAAGTTTTAACGAAAATGGTGCCGGTTTCAGAAACAGGATAAAATTACACAAACAGGGGGAATCATGACATGATTTTCAGACTGAAAAATGTACCGGAGGGGTACGAAAAGGCAGCGGGGGAGCTGCTGAAGGAGAGGGGATACGCGCTGTGCGTGCCCGGAGAGGAGAATAACGCAGAAGAGGGGCCTGTCATTGACCTCAGCATTGTACTGACAGAGGAGAAGAAGGTTTCTGTATCCTGTGCAGACGGCAGCGCTGTTCTGTCCGCCTGTGATAAGGCCTTCGTCTTCCGCGCGCTGATGCGGCTGGTGCGGGAACTGGAAAAGAGAGGAAGCAAAGAAAGCTTTCAGGTGGAGGAACAGGTCTGGCTGGACAGAAACGGCGTCATGCTGGACTGCTCCAGAAACAGCGTTCTCACCGTAGATATGATTAAATGGTACATCCGTTTTGAGGCATCGCTCGGTATGAATACGATGATGCTGTATACGGAGGATACCTATGAGGTGGAGGAATATCCTTATTTTGGCGCCTACAGGGGCCGTTACAGCAGCGAAGAACTCCATGAGCTTGCTGTATATGCGGACCAGTTCGGCATTGAGATGATTCCCTGCATTCAGGCGCTTGCACATCTGAAGAATACGCTGCGCTGGGAAGCTATGGCGGGCATGCAGGATACGGACGACATTCTGATGGTCGGTGACAGCGAGGTTTACCGCTTTGTGGAGGCCTGTATCCGCCGGGCAACAGAGCCTTTCCTGACGAAGCGGGTGCATCTGGGCATGGACGAGGCCTGGTCACTGGGGCTTGGGAAATACCTGCACAAAAACGGCTATCACCCCAAAGCAGAGATCATGGCTGCCCATCTGGAACGGGTGGCGCAGATCTGCCGGGAGCTCGGACTTGAACCCATGATCTGGAGCGACATGTATCTGCGCATGAGCTCCAAAAACAACGACTACTATGATCTTCCGCTGGATGCAGACCTTTCCGGCGCGGTGAAGCCGCCTGCGGATGTGGCGCTGGTCTACTGGGATTATTATCATACGGATGAAAATTTCTACAGACAGTATCTGCGCATGCACAGCCAGCTGTCCGACAAGGTGATCTTTGCCGGAGGCGGCTGGGTATGGAACGGCGTGTCCCCCAATCTGAAAGGCGCAAAGGACACCACGGAGCCGGCGATGCGTGCGGTGAAGGAAGCGGGAATCCGGGAGGCGGTCTGCACCATGTGGCAGGATGACGGCGCGGAGACCCCGATGGGAGCGGGACTTCCCTCCATCGTCCGTTTTGCGGAGCATGGCTTTGCAAAGGAAGTGACGGAAGGAATGCTGAAGGAGCAGTTTGAATTCCTGACCGGAACCTCCTGGGAGGCATATGAGATTCTGGGAGAATTCGATCGGCCTCAGGGCAGCGCATTTTATGACAATCCGTCCAAATATCTGCTCTATCAGGATGCCTTGATCGGTCTGTTTGACGAGCAGATTAAGGACTGGGATGTGCGAAGCTATTATGAAGGGCTTCGGGACAGGCTGCTGAAGGCCCTGGAGGAAGGTGTGCAGAAAAACTGTATGCAGGAGAACAGCATGAAAAAGGACTGCATGCAGATTCTGCAGCATGGCGGCGGATATGCCGAAGAGGTGCTTTCCCTGTACGTCCGCCTGGCGGATGCGCTTTCCGTGAAGGCGCCGCTCGGAAGAAAGCTGTACGAGGCATATGAGAAAAAAGATCGTCAGGCCCTTACGGAACTTGCAGAGAATGAGATCCCTCTCACCATGGAAAAAATCCGTGTGTACCGCGACTGCAGGGAAGCACTCTGGAACCGGGAAAGCCGTATCTTCGGCTTTGAGGTGCTGGATATCCGCATCGGAGGCCTTTTTGCCCGTCTGGAGAGCGCGAAGAAGCGCGTGGAGGCATGGTTGAAGGGAGAAATTGACTGCCTGCCGGAGATGGAGGAGCCGAGGCTTCCCTTCCGTCCCGTGAAGGATGGTGAGGAGCATACCCTGTGCGCCTGCAACATCTGGAAGACGATTGTTTCCGCTTCCCCGATTTAAACAGAGCTTTATATTATTTTCATAAAAAATCCCGCGGCGTTGTTTTCGGACAGACGAAAAGCGCAGCGGGATTTTATTCTGATTCTGGCAGGCGGTATGTTATAAGGGGGACGATACAGCTTCACAGAAAGGAACTGGAACACATGAAAGAATGGGGAAAAAAGAGACTCCCTGTCGGGATTGAGAACTTTGAAAAAATCTGGATATAAGGATTTTACTACGTGGATAAGACGGCGATGGTATGAACAGGATAAGACGGCGATGGTATGAACTCCGCCTTGACAGCTTCCGCAGATCGGAGTATATTTCTATCATACATTAAGCCTACCAAAACAGTATGAATTGACGGATTATGTTGGATTTTCAGACAGGAAATGGAGGACATGGTGGCAGATATTCGGAACAACATCACGGAACTGATCGGGAAAACGCCTCTGATGGCGCTTGAAAATTACGGAAGAGAGGCCGGCATCGAAGGGGTGACGCTTCTGGCGAAGCTGGAGTACCTGAATCCCACCGGCAGCGTGAAGGACAGGGCGGCGCTTCAGATGATTCTGGATGCGGAGGCAGACGGAAGGCTGAAGAAAGGCGCGACGATCATTGAGCCCACCAGCGGGAATACGGGGATAGGGCTGGCAGCGATCGCGGCGGCGAGAGGATACCGGGTGATTCTGACGCTGCCGGAGACCATGAGCGTGGAGCGCAGGAAGCTGCTTGCGGCCTATGGAGCCGAAATCGTCCTGACGCCGGGAAAAGACGGGATGAAGGGCGCGATTGCGAAAGCGGAGGAGCTGCATATGCAGACCCCGGGCTCCTTTATTCCGGGACAGTTTGACAATCCTTCCAACGCGAAGGCCCATCTGCTGACCACAGGACCGGAGATCTGGGAGGATACGGACGGAAAGGTGGATATTTTTGTCGCGGGAGTGGGCTCCGGAGGAACCATTACCGGCGTCGGAGGCTGGCTGAAGAAAAAGAAGCCGTCGGTACAGGTGGCTGCGGTGGAACCGGCGTCCTCCGCCGTCCTTTCCGGAAAGCCTGCGGGAGCGCACGGACTGCAGGGAATCGGAGCGGGCTTTGTTCCCGGTGTGCTGGATACGGGAATTTACGACGAGGTCATTCCGGTGAAAGAGGAGGATGCGTACGGAGCTGGCCGCAGGCTTGCGGCACAGGAGGGAATCCTGGCGGGCATTTCCTCGGGGGCCGCCCTGTATGCGGCAGAGCTTCTCGCAAAACGGCCGGAAAACAGAGGAAAGATGATTGTGGTTCTGCTTCCGGATTCCGGGGACCGTTACCTGTCAACGCCGCTGTTTGAGGTGCAGAAGAAGTGAGAGACGAAAACAGAAACGACCCTGTTTACAGGGACGGCCGGATTGTGGTATGATTGGTTCAATCTGAAAAAAATGCACGCGTAGAACGAACGTATGGGACGGAAAATGTCTTTGGTGTACGGACATTTTCGGCGGCATGCGAATAAACTGACGGAAACGGATGTAACAGGAAATACAGAAGCGAGGGGAGCAGATCGAAATGGAAACGCCTATCATACAGATTCGGAATGTATCCAAGACCTTCCGGACAAAGGATGGAGAGATAGAGGCCTTAAAGCAGATCAGCCTGGATATCGGAAAAGGGGATATCTATGGCATCATCGGCATGTCGGGAGCAGGAAAGAGCACGCTGGTGCGGTGCCTGAATTTTCTGGAAAAGCCCACGGAAGGAACCGTGTTGATCGACGGTGTGGATCTGTCGGCCTGCAGCGATAAAGAGCTTCGGAAGGTGCGCAACAGCGTGGCGATGATTTTTCAGCATTTCAATCTGCTGATGCAGAGAACGGTGCTGGATAATGTGTGCTTTGCGCTGGAAATCCTCGGGATGAAGAAAAAGGAGGCCAGGAAGAAGGCGGGAGAGCTTCTGAAGATCGTGGAGCTGGAGGAAAAGGCGGACGCCTATCCGGCACAGCTTTCCGGTGGACAGAAGCAGAGGGTGGCAATCGCCCGCGCTCTCGCCATGAATCCCAGAATCCTGCTGTGCGATGAGGCGACCAGCGCACTGGATCCCAGAACTACCCGTTCCATTCTGGAGCTTCTGTCCAGAATTAATAAGGAATATGGAATCACCATCGTGATCATCACCCATGAGATGAGCGTGGTGCAGGAGATCTGCAGCCATGTGGCCATCATTGACAGCGGACAGCTGGTGGAAACCGGAACCGTGGAGGAGGTGTTCACCTCTCCGAAATCGAAGGCGGCGAGAAAGCTGGTATTCCAGGGAGAGAAGAAGACGGCGTTTATGACAAGCAAGCGCTGCGTCCGCATTGTTTTCACGGAAAATTCTTCCTTCGAGCCGGTCATCGCGAACATGGTCCTGGAATGCAGGGCGTCCGTGAACATCCTGCTGGCGGATACTCAGGATGTGGGCGGCATCGCAAGAGGCCAGATGGTCCTGCAGCTTCCGGAGGACGCGCAGACGGCGGAGAAGATGATTCAATATCTGAAGGACAGAAAATTAACGGTGGAGGAGCTGGACGATTATGTGGAATAGTTCGACGGTAATGATGATTGTGGAGGGCACGTTCGCCACCATTTATATGACGCTTCTCTCCACGCTGATGGCATATGTGATCGGGCTTCCCGTGGGCGTCGCCCTGGTGGTGACGGGACGCGAGGGACTGAAGCCCAACGCGGCAGTGAACAAGGTGCTGGACGTGATCGTGAACATCACCAGAAGCATCCCGTTCCTGATCCTTTTAATCCTTGTGATTCCGCTCACAAGAGCGATTGTGGGAAAGAGCTACGGCCCCAGTGCCACGGTGGTTCCACTGACTCTTGCGGCGGCTCCCTTTGTGGCCAGACTGGTGGAATCCTCCCTTCTGGAGGTGGACCGGGGCGTGATCGAAGCGGCTCAGAGCATGGGAGCGGGCATCCCGACGATTGTGACGAAGGTGATGCTTCTGGAGGCGCGTTCCTCCCTGCTTTCCAACCTGGCGATTGCGCTGGGAACGATTCTGGGCTATTCCGCCATGGCCGGAGCGGTGGGTGGCGGCGGACTTGGCGATATCGCCATCCGGTACGGCTATAACCGTTATGAATTTGATATCATGATTGTCACCGTAATTCTTCTGGTGCTTCTGGTCCAGATCATGCAGGTGATCTGTATGAAGCTGGCGAGAAAGCTGGACCGGAGAAGTACGGGGTGACGATTATTGATAGAGGGCGGTTTTCCGCCTTGAAAAAAGTGAAGTTTGGGAGCAAAAGCTCCGACGGGAGGAAATTATGAAAAAGAAAACGGTATCAGTGATTTTGACGGCAGTTCTGACCGCCGGCCTGCTTGCGGCCTGCGGATCGAGCACGGCGCAGACCGGAGCGGAAAGCCAGCCGGCTTCCACAGAGAGTCAGCAGACTTCCGCAGAGAGCGCGGCTGAGACGACGGCTTCCACGGAAAGCGCGGCGGAGAGCACGGAAGCAGCGCCAGAAACTGACGCGGCAGAAACGACTGTGGAGTCCAAAGGAACGATCACGGTTGCGGCGACCAGCGTGCCCCATGCGGAGATTCTGGCAGCGGCGGCTCCTCTTCTTGCAGAGCAGGGATGGACGCTGGAGGTGACGGAATTCACCGATTACATCATGCCCAACGAGGTGGTGGAGAGCGAGGAAATGGATGCCAACTATTTCCAGCATATCACCTATATGGAGAGCTTTAACGAGGAAAGAGGAACCCATCTGGTGAGCGCAGGAAGCATTCACTATGAGCCCCTCGGCATTTATCCCGGAAAGCAGAACGACCTTTCTGCCATCACGGACGGAGCGGAGATTGCCGTGCCCAATGACACCACCAATGAGGCGAGAGCGCTGCTGCTGCTTCAGGAGCAGGGCCTGATCACTCTGAATGCGGACGCGGGCATCAACGCTACCGTAAACGATATCACCGACAACCCGCACAACATCTCCTTTGTGGAGCTTGCGGCGGAGCAAATTCCGAGAAGCCTTCAGGACTTTGATTTTGCGGTAATCAACGGAAACTATGCGCTGCAGGCGGGACTGAACGCCTCCACGGATGCGCTGGCTGTGGAAACCTCCGATTCCGAAGCGGTGCAGAAGTATGTGAACGTGGTAGCCGTAAAAGAGGGTCATGAAAACGACGAAGGAATCCAGGCGCTGGTGCAGGTACTGAAATCCGATGAGATTAAGAAGTTCATCGAAGATACCTATCAGGGTTCCGTGGTTCCCTATGAGGAGTAATAGAGAATAACCGGATGAGTGCCATGAGAATTTCGACCAGAGGCAGATATGCGGTCCGGGTGATGCTGGACCTGGCTCTTTACAGTCAGGAGGAGTATGTCAAGGCAAAACAGATCGCAAAACGCCAGGGAATATCGGAAAAATATCTGGAACAGATCATAGCGGTCCTGAATAAGGCGGGATTCGTCCGGAGCGTCAGAGGCGCTCAGGGCGGATACTGCCTTGCGGGCTCACCGGAGGACTATACGGTGGGGCAGATTCTGCGCCTGACGGAAGGCACGCTGAGTCCTGCCCCCTGCCTGGATGACTGCGCGGACGAGAGCGGCTGTGCGGACGGCGGGGACGCAGGCACATCTTGCTCAGGCTCAGTATCCAGCGCAGGTTCAGCGTCCTGTGCAGGCCCGGTATCCAGTGCAGGCCCGGTATCCTGTGCCAGGAAGCCCTTCTGTGAGGCCGCCGATGTCTGGAAGCAGGTGGCAGAGGCGGTCAGCAGTGTGGTTGACCACGTGACCATAGCGGATCTGGTGAGAAAGCATCATGAAAATGCGTCCAAAATGGATGAGGGAGAAAAGGAATGAAAAAACTGCTGCATTCTTTGATTGAAAAATGGTACTGGTTCCTGTTCGGAGCCGCCGTTTTGGGAGAGGCGGCGGTTTTTCTTTTTTTCGGGGAAAACAGCTATATCGCCGTACATGATAATCTGGACCTGTTTATGGGACATTTCATGGCGATGAAGCATTCCGGAACCTTTTTCGCCCATAACGCGACCGTTCCCATACTGGGCGGCATCACAAGAGACTATCTGAGCTCGGAATTTTCTCTGTACAATATTCTTTACTATCTGCTTCCGCCGTTCGCCGCGTATATGTGCGGATATTTCCTGAAAATTTTGATCGCGGAGTTTTCCGTATACGTGCTGGCGAAGGATATTTATGACACCGGTGGCATCCGCCGCATTTCCCATACCGGCGGAACGGGGACGGAAAAGAGCGTGGACGGAGAGGCGGCCGCGGAGGAAGGCTGGAACCGGTATCGCCCCATCGCGGTGGTCTGCGGCCTGATCTACGGCCTGCTTCCGCTTTTTCCCGCTTACGGCATCGCTTTTGCCTCCATTCCGCTGGTCATTTATCTGCTGCGCAGGATTTACCGGGGAGAAGCGCCCTGGGGACGGAGCGGAAAGGTGGCGGAAGACGGCGTCAGGAAGAGCGCGTCGTCTGTGGCTTCAGGAAAAGGGCAGCGGGGATGGATGTTCAGCTGCCTGCTGCTGTTTTTTTATCCCCTTCTTTCCTATTTTTCCTACTTCGGAATCTTTATTCTGGGCTATCTGGTGCTGGCGATTGTGATTCTGTGGGTGAGGGATGCAGTCAGAGGGAAAAAAGCAGAAACGGCTTCCGGAGAGGCCGGGCTGAACGAAGAAAAGAAGGGCGGCCTGTTCCGCTTTTTCAGCTGGCGTCTTCTGGCGGCGCTGGCAGTGCTTTCTGCCGGGTACATCGTCTTTGAATACCGCCTGTTTGGTGAGATGCTTCTTTCCAGTGTGGAAACCATGCGCGGCACCATGGCGGAGGATAATTTTACGGCGGGACAGATCGTAAAGACCATCTGGGAGGTATTCTCACAGGCGATTTTTCATGCCCAGCCTTCCCATACCCGGTTCCTGCTTCCTCTCTGCCTGCTGTTTTTCGCATACCGGGTGATCTGTTTTATCCGCCGGGGCCAGCCGAAAAGGATTCTGACGGACAGCTTCTGCCTGGTGCTGTATTTCATCGTGGGAAACTGTCTGGTTTACGGTTTCTATTACTGGGGCGGTCTGCGGGAGCTGTTTGAGACTCTGATCCCCCCGCTGGAAGGCTTTCAGTTTAACCGGACCGTATTTTTCAATCCGTTTCTGTGGTACGCGGCCCTGTTCCTTCTGGTGAAATATCTGTATGACATAAGGAAGAAGTGGCTGGGCAATCTGCTGCTTGTGATCAGCCTTGCCGTGGTTGTGATCACCCCGGCTGTATACAACGACTTTTACTATACCTGCTATTATCATGCTTACCGCATTGTAAAGGGCGTAGAGGTGGAAAATCTGAATTACCGGGAATTTTTCTCGGAGGATCTCTTCGACGAGATCAAGGAAGACCTCGGTTACAATGGGGAGTACAGTATCGCCTACGGCATGCATCCGGCGGTTCTGTCCTACAACGGCATTTCCACGCTGGACGGTTACCTGGGCTTCTACCCGCAGGCGTATAAGGAGGCGTTCGGCGCGATGATCGCCCCTGCCACCGAGCGGGTGGAGGAATGGGATACCTATTTCTGGGACTGGGGGGCCAGAGCCTACATTTTCTCCGGCTCCGGCGAGAACACCTGGAATCCGGTCCGCACCATGCAGGTGTCCGACGATACGCTCTATATCGACGCCGACGTGTTCCGGGAGCTTGGCGGAAAATACCTGTTTTCCCGGATTGAAATCGGAAACGGGCCGGAGCTCGGATTTTCACTGGTTGGGACATACAGCGGGGAAGGTTCTCCCTATACGATCTATGTGTATGAACAGGAAGGGTGATCTGCAAAATGAACTGTAACATCTGGCAGACTGGCTGGCTGCGACAGAATTTTATCGGAATTGACAGAAAGTACCCCCGGTGATATGATGATAACGCGTATTACGGCCATTCTGGCAGAAAGCAAAGGATAGAAGGAGATAGCAAAATGCCGATCAGAGTTCACAACTACGCCGGAAAATTCGGCTGGAACATGAGAAAGTATTTTCCGAAGCTGGCAAGTGAGGGATATCTGACCCTGCAGTTTCTGACGAGAGGAAAATCCCAGAAGGAATATATCAAATATTTTATGGAGAGCGATCCGATTCCCCATCCCAATGTGGTAAATCTGGAGACGATCAACCGCTGCAACAGCACCTGCGAATTCTGTACCGCGAATAAGAACGCGGAAAAGAGACCCTTTGCCAGGATGTCGGACGAGCTGTATTACAGCATCATCGATCAGCTCCGCGACTGGGGCTATAAGGGCCATCTGACCCTGTACGGAAACAATGAGCCCTGGCTGGATACCAGAATCGTGGAGTTTCACAAATATGCGAGGGAACAGCTTCCGGATGTGTTCATTTTCATGTCCACCAACGGGCTGCTTCTGACCGTGGACAAGGTGAAAGCCATTGTCCCCTATGTGAACCAGCTCATCATCAACAATTACTGCCTGGATATGAAATTTCATGACAACATCCAGGAGATCTATGAATATGTGAAAAGCCATCCGGACGAGTTCAAGGATGTGGACATCCTGATCCAGATGCGTTATCTGAAGGAGGTTCTGACCAACCGTGCCGGAAGCGCGCCGAACAAGGCGGCTACGGAGAAGGTCATTAAGGAAACCTGCCTGATGCCCTATACGGATATGTGGATCACGCCGAACGGCAAACTGGGAATCTGCTGCTGTGACAACTTTGAGGTGACGGATATGGGCGATCTGAATCAGATGTCTCTGAAGGACGCCTGGAACAGCCCGGCCTATCAGAAGCTGAGAGCGGCCGTTAAGGACGGCAGACAGAATTATCCCTTCTGCAAGCACTGCGATTTCATAGACGCAGGGCTGCGGATGGATATTGTGAATGATATTCTGAAGAAGAACAGGAAAAAATAAACGGGAAAAATTATGACTGCCGCACGGGGAAACCTGTGCGGCAGTTTTGGAGTGAAACAATGGAAGGAATAAAGTGGCTCTTTTTTGATATGGGTTCCACCCTGGTTGATGAGCGCATTCCTTATGAGTACAGGCTAAGGAAGATCGCTGCACTGTCCGGGGTTTCTTATGAGAACGTCTATGAAGGCGCGATGGAGCTTTACAGACAGAATCGGAAGGGAGATCTGGAGATCGCGAAGCAATATGGTGTTCCTGTACCCGCCTGGAATCCGGAAGGAGAGATTTTGTATACTGATGCCGCCAAGTGCCTGGATATTCTGAACGGAAGATATCGTTTGGGTATCATAGCAAATCAGCGCCCCGGAACTGAGGAGCGACTGAAGAAATATGGAGTTCTGAAGTATCTGGATCTGGTGGTAGCTTCTGCAGAGGAAGGGGTATCGAAGCCGGATCAGAGGATTTTTGATATGGCACTGCAAAGAAGCCACTGTAAGCCGCAACAGGCTGTTATGGTCGGAGACAGGATCGATAACGATATTGTTCCTGCCAGGCTGCTCGGTATGCATACAATCTGGATAAAACAGGGCTTCGGCCGGTACTGGAGGATAGAAAGAGAAATTGAAAGGCCGGATTATGCTGTGAATCATCTCATGGAAATTTGTGATATTCTGTAATGTTTTGACTTCATTTATTGGGTGAAAATTTTTGTTGCTTAGATTTTAAAGAAGAAGTATAATGAATCTATATTGTGTAAAACATACAAAAAAGACGGAGTATACATGAATAATTATTGCAATTTCATCTATTCCGCCTGTTCGGAGCCTGTAAGGTTCCGGAATATCCAACACCCTGTGGATTTGGAACTCTTTGGCCTGGAGCGCATTGAAACCGCAGGGGATGGATGGGAAAGGAGATGACGTAAATGGAAATCCAATTGCAGGAGCTCATTGACCAGATTAAAAATGATGGCGTAAAAGCCGCTGAAACGGAAGCCGCTTCCATATTGGAATCAGCAAAGGCTGAGGCTGAAAAGATCATTTCCGATGCGAAGGCAGAAGCTGAGAAGATAATGCTGGAGGCCAGGGCGCAGAATGAGCGCTTTGTACGCGCAGGTGAAGATTCGATCCGCCAGGCCGGAAGGAACCTTTTGATCTCATTCAGGGAAAGTGTTGCGAAAGAGCTTAATGCCATTGCAGGAGATAATGTGAAGGAGGCATTATCTTCCGATGCTCTTGCACAGTTAATTCTTACGGCTGTGGAAAACTGGACAAAGGATACAGAAGCGGAGGATATCTCCGTTTTGGTCGGAAGCAAAGATCTGGCTTCCATTGAGGCGGAATTGCTTGCGGGACTGAAAGAACGGATGTGCAGGGGAGTTACATTGAAACCGGACGATAGCTTTGAAGGGGGATTCCGTATTTCTGTCCAGGATGGACGGGTTTATTATGACTATTCGGCGGAAGCGGTTACCGAACTGCTGTCTGTATATTTGACTCCAAAACTGATATCATTGATGAAAGAAGCTGAGAATATATGAATCAATACTATCTGATTGCACAGCTGCCCTCTTTGGAGATTGCCGGTGAAACAACAGCTCTGCCCATTACAGAGGAACGGTTTTATGAACTCTGCAGAAGCAATCTGGGGAAAAAGGCCTGGAATGCTTTGAGCGGGCTGACCCTTGTCCCGAAAAGAGAGAATAAAAAATCAGGATATCCGTTTATTGACAAGTGGAACGAGTGGGAAATAAATTTTCGCCTGGCACTTGCCGGAGAACGTGCAGAAAAGATGAAAAAGCCGTTTGAAGGAAAAAGAGGGGAAGTTTCTGCCGCACTGCCTCAGACGGTACGCCAGGCGGTGGAGATGGAGGATCCTCTGGAGGCAGAGCGGTATTTAACCCGCGTCCGCCTGGATTTTTTGGAAACGCTGCGTCCCGCGGATTCCTTCAGCGAAACAATGTTGTTTTATTATGCGCTGAAGCTGAAGCTTATATTAAGGCTCCAGCGGTTTGATAAAAACAGGGGACAAAGCGCATATCGGGAAATTTACAGCTCAATTATGTACGGGGGCGATCAGGAGGTTAAGGAATGACCGGAAACAATCAAAGCACAGGGCGGGTTGTAGGCGTGAATGGAAATATGGTATCCGTCCAATTTGAAGGCAACGTTTCAATGAATGAGATTTGCTATGTAAAAGTTGGAAACACCTCTCTCAAAAGCGAAGTGATCCGTATCCGGGGAACGATTGCCCAGATACAGGTTTATGAGATGACAAATGGCATTCAATGCGGTGATGAGGTAACGTTCACAGGGGACATGCTTGCCGCGGAGCTGGGACCGGGCCTTTTGGGCCAGATTTATGATGGACTTCAGAATCCGCTGCCTCTTTTGGCGAAGCAGGCGGGATGGTTCCTGGAGCGGGGCATATATACCGACGCGCTGGATACCCAAAGGAAGTGGGAATTTACCCCGGCTGCGAAACCGGGCGATGTAGTGAAAGCCGGGGAATATGTGGGAACGGTCCCCGAGAGTACCTTTGTTCATAAAATCTTTGTCCCGTTTTATCTGCGGGGGAATTACACGGTAAAATCCGTGGCGCAGAAGGGAGAATATACGATTAAAGAAACCATTGCGGTCATAGCGGATAACAGGGGCAATGAGATACCGCTTACGATGTCTTTCAAATGGCCGGTGAAACGTGCGGTCACGTGTTACAGTGAACGTTTGGCGCCTGTGGAAACAATGGAAACGAAGGTTCGTCTGATCGATTCCTTTTTTCCTGTGGCAAAGGGCGGGACTTATTGTATTCCCGGTCCTTTTGGCGCGGGCAAGACAGTATTGCAGCACACAACCTCAAAAAATGCGGATGTGGATATTGTCATTATAGCGGCCTGCGGAGAGCGTGCCGGAGAAGTGGTAGAAACGCTGACGGAGTTTCCTGAACTGATCGATCCAAAGACCGGACGTTCCCTGATGGAACGGACCATTATCATCTGTAATACATCCTCCATGCCGGTTGCCAGCCGTGAAGCATCGGTTTATACTTCTGTGACATTAGCGGAATATTACCGCCAGATGGGGCTGCATGTACTGCTTCTGGCAGATTCTACATCCCGCTGGGCACAGGCGCTTAGAGAAATGTCGGGGCGTCTGGAAGAGATTCCGGGAGAAGAGGCTTTCCCGGCATATCTGGAATCCTATATTTCGGCATTTTACGAGAGGGCCGGTTATGTACGCCTTCCGGATGGCTCCAAAGGCTCTGTAACCATAGGCGGTACGGTTTCTCCGGCAGGAGGCAATTTCGATGAGCCAGTGACGCAGGCGACCCTGAAAGTGGTAGGCGCTTTCCATGGCCTGTCCAGAGAACGTTCGGATGCGCGTAAGTATCCGGCGATCGACCCGCTCATTTCATGGTCGAAATACCGGGGAGTCGTCGCACCCGGGAAAGCGGCGTTTTTGCGGAATATTCTGTTTCATGGCAACGACATTGGTTCCATGATGAAGGTAGTCGGAGAGGAAGGGACGAGCCTGTCGGACTATATCGTTTACCTCAAGGGAGAAATGCTGGATGCGGTTTATCTCCAGCAGGATTCCTTTAATCCGACCGACGCGAACTGCGGCGCAGAGCGTCAGCGATATGTGATCAATAAACTGATACGGATTCTTGGTTCGGAATATGCATTGAGCGATAAAGACGAGGCGCGCAGCTTCTTTAACCGTATGCGCCAGAAATTTATTGACTGGAATGATACAGAATTTATGAGCGAGGCTTTCAGGGCAAGGGAAGCTGAAATCGACCGGCAGTATGAAGATGGCGGCGGAACATGCAGTTACGAGGCTGAAGCATTATGCAAAGGCGGTGAGTGAGGATGAACAAAGTATATAACCGGATCGAATCTATAACCGGAAACGTGATTACGGTCCGCGCTAAAGGCATACGGAATAATGAGCTGGCAACAGTCAGCACGCGTTTCGGCAAATCCCTTGCAGAAGTGAATAAAATTGAAGGCGATCTTGTTTCCCTGCAGGTATTTGCGGGCGGAAAGGGTGTATCTACCGGTGATGAGGTGCGTTTTCTGGGACATGAAATGCAGGTATCGTTCAGCGAGGATCTGCTTGGAAGGGTATTCAATGGCTCCGGTGACCCCATTGATAAGGGAACGCCCCTGACGGAAAATATGAAACCCATCGGCGGCCCTTCCGTCAATCCCACGAAGCGTATTCTTGCCAACCGTATGATGCGTACAAACATTCCAATGATCGATATGTTCAATACCCTGGTTGTTTCCCAGAAGCTTCCTATTTTCTCTATTTCGGGAGAGCCTTACAATGAGCTTCTGGCCCGCATTGCCATGCAGGCGGAGGCAGATGTCATCGTTCTTGGCGGAATGGGACTGAAATATGATGATTATCTTTATTTCAGGGAAACACTTTCCCAGGGCGGCGCTTTAAGCAGGACGGTCATGTTTATCCATACGGCTGCTGACCCCACCGTAGAATGTATGAAGATTCCGGATATGGCGCTGGCAGTTGCGGAGCAGTTCGCCCTGCAGGATAAAGATGTTCTGGTGCTCCTGACGGATATGACCAATTTTGCCGATGCGATGAAGGAAATTGCCATTACGCAGGAACAGGTGCCCTCCAACCGGGGATATCCGGGAGATTTATATTCACAGCTGGCAGCCCGGTATGAAAAGGCCGTTGACTTTGACAATGCCGGCTCTGTAACGATCCTGGCAGTGACCACCATGCCGGGGGACGACGTTACCCATCCGGTTCCGGACAACACGGGCTATATCACGGAAGGCCAGTATTATTTAAAGGGAGGGCGGATCGAACCCTTCGGTTCTCTGTCCCGTCTGAAACAGAATGTAAACGGAAAGACAAGAAAAGACCACCGCGCGCTTATGGATGCCATGATCCGTTTATATTCTTCCTATAAAGATACGGTTGAGAAGAAAAACATGGGTTTTGTCATGAACCGTTGGGATGAAAAGCTTCTCAAATACGGAAATTTATTTGAAGAGAAGCTCATGAGCCTCTCTGTAAACCTTTCCCTGGAAAATGCGCTGGATCTGGGATGGCAGATCCTTGCTGACTGTTTCGAGAAGAACGAAACCGGCATGAAGTCAGAACTGCTGGAAGAATTCTGGCCTGAGAAATAAGGGGGGAGCGGGAACATTGGCAAAAATTAAACTGACAAAAAATGAATTAAAGGTGCAGAAAGATGCATTAAAAATGTACCAGAGATATTTGCCTACCCTGACTCTCAAGAAACAGCAGCTGCAGTCCGAGATCCGCGCCATTGAAGCAAATGCGAAAGCCGTAAGGCAGCAGAAGGATGAGCTTGAAAAGGAGTTTGAGCAGTGGATTGCTGTCTTCAGTGAAGCGGATGCGTTTCCGGAAGGGATCATTACCGTTGCCAATATCCGGAAAGGAACCGGCAATATTGCGGGCGTTACGATCCCGACTTATGAAGGGGCGGATTTTTCCAGAGGAGATTACGATCTGTATGAAACGCCTCTGTGGGTTGACCTGGCCGCGAATCACATGGAAAAGGCGATGGAACTTGACCTGGAAGCAGAAGTGCTGGAAGAACAGGTGCGGCTTTTGCAAAAGGAATTGCTCACCACATCACAGAGAGTAAACCTGTTTGAAAAGGTGAAAATTCCCGAGACCCGGGAGAATATTAAAAAGATTTCGATTTATATGGCAGATCAGCAGGTCAGCGCAGTCGTCCGCTCTAAAATTTCCAAAAAGAAAATAGCGCAGGCGAATGCGGCTGCCGCCGGAAGGGAGGTGGCGGTTCCATGATCGTGCCTATGAAAAAAGTTTCTCTGATCGTACTTGACGGCGAGAGAAAAAATGCATTGAAAAAGCTGCGGAAGCTTGGGCTTTTGCACATTGAGATCAAAGAAGGAAAAGGGCCGCGCCTTGTGGAGCTGAAGGAACAGATCGCTTCCCTGGAAAAAGGAATGGCCGCAGCGGCGGATAAACCCGCCAGGGGTATGGTTCAAAAAGAAGCAGACACAAAGGAAGCTCTTTCCATAGCAGGAAGGATCGATTCCCTGCAGGAAGAACAGAAGGAATGTTATGCCGATATTTCCGCATATCAGGCAGAGCTGGAACGAACCAGGGCATGGGGCGATATCGATCCCGGGGAGATCGCGTTTCTGGCTGAAAAGGGAATTGTCCTTTCTTTCCATGAAATGAGTCCTTCCGTATATGACGGACTGGGCGATTCTGTCAGGACGATTGTGCTGGAACGTACAAAAGATGTCGTGCGCTTTCTTCTTATAAACGATGGAACGCTCACTGATGAGGATAAGCTCCAGCTGGAGCGCAGCCGGTTTAAACTTCCGGATGTGTCAACAGGAGAAATCCGAAAGAAACTGGAAGATGCCCGCAGGCAGCTGCAGAGCATAAAGGAAGAGCTGGAGGATCTGGCGGCCTACAGGCCGAGTATGGAACGGGCCGTCGCGGCATTGAAAAAGGAAGTCGAGTTTGAAACCTATGCCAGTGGAATGGGAGAGGAAGATCTTTCGGAAGACTCTTCCGGAAAGGTTTCGGTGGCTTATCTCGTCGGATTCCTCCCGGCAGAAGATTTAAGCAAACTCCAAAGGATGGCGAGGGAGAACGCGTGGGGGCTTTTGGCAGAAGATCCTACAGAAGAAGACGATGCGCCAACGAAACTGAGCAATAATAAGTTTGTCAGCCTTGTTTATCCTGTGACGGATTTTCTGGGAAGTATGCCAGGGTATTTTGAACCTGATATTTCCGGCTGGTTCCTGGTATTTATCACGATATTTGTCGGCATTATTTTTGGAGACGGCGGTTACGGCCTGCTGATCTGCGGTATAGCGGCGGCAATGATGATCAAGAGCCGTAAAGAGAAAAAGGCGATTGCCCCTATAGCATGGCTGCTGCTGCTGTTTGGCGGAATGACCCTGGTATGGGGAACCATTACCTGTTCCTGGTTCGGTCTGGATCCGGGAGAGTTGCCGGAATGGCTTAAAAGGATGTCTGTGCCGGTGATTTCCAATGTGTATTCGGATAAGGTCTGGTACCCGTTCTGGACAGGCGGAGAAGCAGGGCTTACCACAAGCCAGAATGTTCAGATCCTTATGTTTACGATCGCGTTGCTGCATCTTGCAATCGCACATGCGAGCGGGGCAGTAAGGAACCGCGGCTCCTTAAAAATGCTTGGGGATATTGGCTCGATCCTGGAGCTTGTGGGAATGTATTATGTGGTTCTTTCCCTGGTGGTAAACGGAGCTGTATTTGGCCTGGATCTTGTCGTATCAGGGATTCCGGTGGGGACGATTGCCGTTGCCCTTGTCATCATCGGATTTGCGGTGAATTTTATTTTCGGGAATTATGAGGAAAGTATTTTGCAGTCCGTCCTGGACAGCGTAAAGGATATTGTTTCCATGCTGCTGGGAGTTGTCAATGTATTTTCCGACATCGTTTCTTATATCCGCCTGTGGGCGGTAGGATTAGCCGGAGCGGCAATCTCCGCAACGATCAACGATATGGTCAGCCCGCTGCTCGGACATTTTATCTTTATTATTTTTGCCGTCATTATTCTGGTATTCGGCCATGGGCTTAATATGATCTTAAACGTACTGTCTGTGATCGTCCACGGCATCCGGCTGAATACACTGGAATTTTCCACACATATCGGCCTGTCGTGGAGCGGCCACAAATATGAACCATTTGAAGAATGAAACGTAACAGTTCAGGACGGCGGGAAAACAGGGGAAAAAGATAACCCGTCCTGAACAGTTATGAATAAAAAAAGGAGATTTAATTATGGACATCGGATTAATTGGAACAGGATTATGTATGAGCATTGCAGCGATCGGTTCATGTATTGGTGTTGTTATCGCGGGAACCACCTGTATCGGGGCATGGAAGAAATGCTACATGAGCAATAAGGCAGCTCCGTTCATTCTTACTTCATTTGCAGGCGCGCCCCTGACACAGACGATTTACGGTTTCCTCCTGATGCAGACCATGCAGGGCTCCAGCGCGGATCCCCTGCTGAAGCTTTGCATGGGTATCGGTGCCGGCGTTGCGATCGCTTTTTCCGCTGTTATTCAGGGAAAAGCCGGTGCAGCAGGCGCAGATGCCATGGCTGAAACGGGAAAGGGCTTTGCACAGTACATTACCGTTGTCGGTCTTTGCGAAACCATTGCTCTGTTCGTGTTGGTATTCAGTATGGTTGCTCTTGGATAGCATCCGCTGGTCCGGCCGGAGAGTATGAAAAACAGAGGACTTGAAGAAAAGGAAGGGGCCTGTCGGTTAATACCGGCTTTGGCCTCTTCCTTTGATTTGGAAGGAAATTCCCCTGTCTGATTCAGGATTGACGGACGCATTTTCCCCGGAAAACGACGTTTCTTCATTAAAAAAGAGGTTAAAATATTAGCCATGACTTGATAAAAACAGCAAAAAAGGTTAAAATATTATCTATGAATAACTTTGATTTTCTGAAATCACCGGATGAAGTGAATAAGGGCATCGCAAAGCGGATGCGGCAGAGAAGGAAGGAAAAGAAGATCACGCAGGCACAGCTTGCAAAATACTCGGACGTGAGTCTCGGATCGATCAAACGCTTCGAGCGTACCGGCGAGATATCCCTGACCTCGCTGGTGAAGATCGCGTTTGCTCTTGGGTGCGAAGATGATTTCGAGAATCTGTTTGCCAGAAAGGGATATGCGTCCATAGAGGAGGTTATCAATGAGGGAAAATAAGTCGCTGGCCGTGGTTGCCGCAGTGAAGCTTGACCCTTCCCGATCAGAAGCCGTCAGGGCAGAAATTGAGGAGAAAGTAAAAAGCAGGCTGAAAAAATGACTGAAATAGAAACTTGTAAATAATATCCCTCCCGCAGGTCCATTTTCAGGAAAGCGGGAGGGATATTTATGTTTCATACATATATGCTCTTACAGATATTTACTGTATTCCCCTTCAGGAAAAGGATTTTCCAGGCCGAGCACTCTGGGCCATAACCCCGTATCATCAATAATGAAGCCCATCAGCATACCCATGTGGGAATGGAGGTGGCGGAACTGCGCCAGAATGAGGGTAAATCTGCTGTATTCACAGTCCGCAGGATATTCCAGCAGCTGTTCATCCGTCAGTTCTGACAGGTATGCCAGGATTTTGCCCTCGATTCCGGAAAAATAGGAATCGATCTCTTCCCGGGTGAGGCTTTTGGAGGAAACCACATCGAGATTGTTCAGATCTCTTTCGTGGATTTCGGGCTCTTTAAAATATCTGTCTCTCGGATTGATATACCACAGATCCAGGGAATGGAGCATGTGGTAAACGTGTTTCCAGCAGGGCATTTCGCAGTAGCTTTTGTTCCACAGCTCGTCAGGAATGCAGGAAATGACATTTTTCACTTCCCATAAAGCACGCCTGGTCTGTTCTTCAATGATGGCGGTAAGCGTATTCTGATCCATGCTTATTTCCCTTCCAGATACTCCTTCTCCGTATTCACGTTCCAGATGTTGTCTCTGGAGCGGACGCCGTTCAGGATGTTTTTCACCGTTTCGAAGGAGGTCACCATGGAATGGTCGATATTATTGTAACGGTGCTGGCCGTTTCTGCCCACGCAGTAGAGGTTGTCGATGCTGTCCAGCCATTCCCGCAGCACGTCCATATCCTTATAGGTGTCGAAGTAGGCGGGATAGGCCTTTTTGACCTTTTCCATGTGGGTATCAAGAACCACGTCGGGGCTGTCGATCAGGCCCATCTTTACCATTTCGGAAACGGCAAATTCGGAAAACTCCTTTTCCGACATGCGCCAGAGAGAATCGCCCTCCGTGCAGAAATATTCCAGGCCGACCCAGACGGTGTTATGCAGATCCTTCACCATATAAGGAGACCAGTTGTTGTAGATCTGGAAACGGCCCATCTGTACGCTGCGGTCATGGACATAGATCCAGTCGTCCGGAACGATGTTGCTGATGGTTTTAATTTTGGTCCTGTTGACCAGATTCAGCTTCGGGATCAGGACGCCGAGGGTCATATAGTCACGGTAAGGAAGTCCTGCGGCGATTACAGCTTCCCGTTCGGGAACGTCGTTCATGCCGCCGACCAGATCCTTGATGGGCATGGAGGAAATGAAAATATCTCCGGTTTCTTCATATTCCTGCCCGTCCTTCTCATAGGTGAGGCTGGTGAGATGGTTCTTTTCGTCCCTGTGCAGGCGCACCACGCGGCAGTTTTTCAGAATCCGGCCGCCCATTTTCTCGATTTCGTTCCCGGTTACATCCCAAAGCTGGCCGGGACCGAGCTTGGGATAGCTGAACTCCTCGATGAGGGAGGTTTCTACATGCCCGGTTTTTTTGCCGGGGAGAAGCTTGCGGAACATGTCCGCAATGATCGCCATGATGGAGAGCCCCTTTACGCGCTGCGCACCCCAGTTGGGATCGATTTCCGAAGGGCTTCTGCCCCAGAGATTTTCCGTATATTTCTCAAAAAACATGGAGTAGAGCTTCCTGCCGAAACGGTTTATATAGAAATCCTCCAGAGAGTTTTCCTTTCGTTTATGTACGACGCTTACCAGATAGCTGAAGCCGGCCTGGAGGGTCGTGATCAGGCCCATGTTTTTAAAGGTTTCCCATTTCAGGGTGATCGGGTAATCAAAAAATTTCCGGTCAAAATAAATCCGGGATACCCGGTTTCTGGTGAGCATGACCCGGTCCGTCTTTTCCGGATCAGGGCCGCCGTGGGACAGAGGAGGCGTACGCTGAAGAACGATGTCGTCATAGGCGGGCGCGCCCTGCAGCGGGAGCATATTGTTCCACCATTCGTTCACCTTCGGATCTTTGGAAAAAAAGCGGTGGCCTCCCATATCCATTCGGTTGCCATTATGTTCTACTGT
>ULPS01023294.1_pt1 | contig 37095 bp, 30 predicted proteins | sample 1953711 | NCBI WGS metagenome assembly ULPS01 (sample SAMEA4835635, study PRJEB28245) | human gut metagenome | biome: gut microbiome; material: fecal sample | place: Denmark | collected 2008 | reverse complement strand
CCGCCTCTGCCAATCTGCTCGACAATACAATAGCGGCCTTTCAGTATGATTCCTGTTAGATCGATATCGATCGCTCCTTTCGCTGATTTTTATAAATATCTGTATGGAAAAATGTTGGGAATTCCAACTTATAGAATTTTGAGATGAAATAAGTATATCATAAAAAGGAATGGAAAATAATAAATTTTTTCTAAAAAAATCTCACCTTCCAGATGGGAGGTGAGACTTTAATTCAATTACATACGATCCGGTGCTGAGAACCCAAGAAGGTCGATGCTTGTTTCAAGTATATCTTTTGTAAGACCGAGAAGTTTCAGGAAGGATTCTTTCTGTGCCTGGTTTTCTTCGCTGAGAATCTTAGTCTCATGGTAAAAACTGTTGAATGCATTGGATACTTCATAAATGTATGCACAGATCTTATGCGGTGCTTTTTCTTCGAAAGCATTCTCAATGGTACTTCCGAATTTTGTCAGCTCCAACATAAGGTTCTTCTGGCTTGCATTGACAGCCGGAAGGATTTCTCCTGCTTCAAGGTTTCCACCTTCTTCTTTATAACGATTGAGAATGGATTTGATACGAACGATCGTATACAGGATATACGGACCTGTATTTCCTTCGAAGGAAGTGAAACGATCAATATCAAACACATAATCTTTGGTTGCCTGATTGGACAGGTCACCATATTTGATTGCAGAAAGTCCTACAATCTCCGCTGTTTCTTTTGCATCCTGATCTTTGACACTTCTGTTCTCGACAATCTTATGGAACATCTCTTCGTCAATATCTGCGATGAGATTTTCCAGACGCATAACACCGCCCTCTCTTGTTTTGAACGGTTTTCCGTCTTTTCCATTCATGGTACCAAATCCAAGGAAAGAAAGTTTCGTCTCCGGTTTTACAAGTCCGGTCTTTCTTGCACAGCGGAATACCTGAATGAAATGAAGTTCCTGACGCTTGTCTACTACATAAAGAATTTCATCCGGATTAAAGAGTTTGACACGCTCTACGATCGTTGCAAGATCTGTTGTGGTATACAGAGAAGCTCCGTCTGATTTCAACAACATACATGGCGGAATTTCTTTGGTATCAGATTCTTCTTTGACATCTACTACCAGTGCCCCCTGATCTTCATATGCAAATCCCTGGTCTTTCATTTTCTGAACCATATCCGGAATATACGGCTGTGCATCAGATTCCTTTTTCCACAGATCAAAGGAAACATTCAGGTTTGCATAGTTTCTCTTGAGGTCTGTAACAGAAACCTGCATGATGTGATTCCAGAGAGCCATATATCCAGGTTTACCCTGCTGAAGCTGATGTGTTGCTTCAAGAGCTTCATTACGGTATTCTTCATCTTCTTTGGATTTACCACTTGCACATGGATAGATTTCCTCCAGTTCGCTGATGGTAAACGGTGCTTCCTTCGGATATTCTCCTTCGTAAGTATCGTCAAAATAAACCAGTTCCGGCTTGCGGTGTTTCAGTTCTGTAATGATCAGCCCCATCTGCAGTCCCCAGTCTCCAAGATGTACATCACCGATCACTTTGTGTCCGACAAAACGTCCGATACGTTTGATACTCTCCCCAATGATCGCAGAACGAAGATGACCTACATGAAGTGGTTTTGCAACATTCGGTCCGCCGTAGTCGATAATGATTGTCTTCGGTTTCTCAGCTGTTTTTACAGAATATTTCTCATCTGCTGCCATTTTCTTCAGGTAATCAGCAAGAAATTCTTCTTTAACCTGCAGATTGATAAATCCCGGCTTCACAACTTCTGCCATTGCAAAGATCTGACTGTCTTTCAGATGTTCAACTACATCATCTGCGATCATAAATGGTGCTTTCTTATATGCTTTGGCTCCTGCCATGGCTCCATTGCACTGAAATTCACATAAATCCGGTCTGTTGGAAACGGTAACTTTACCGTATTCCGGATTGTATCCGGCTTTTTCAAAAGCAGAAGCAAGTTCTTCTGCCATTAATTCCATAAGTTTTTTCATTTTTCTGACTCCTTATTTTATACAGTTACTTTCTTTGCGCATGCAACAGCAAGTGCTCCATGTCCGATATGGCATGCAACGCTTAAAGAAAGTGGATCCATATGGATATCTATTCCAGGAAATGCTGCCTGAACTTCTTTTTTGAATTCCTCGGCCTCTTCTTTGTTTCCTGCATAGGCCATCTGCAGACACATCTCACCGGATTCTACATATTTCTTAAAACGTGTATCCCAGTCTTCCTGCATTGCTTTCATCATAACTCTCTTTGCCTGCTTCTTACCTCGCACTTTTGCATATGCATCAAGCTTCTCTCCCTGGATCTGAAGAACAGGTTTCAGATTCAGAACCGTTCCGATCGCAGCTGCAGCCGGAGTGATTCTTCCACCTTTTTTCAGATATTTCAAAGTTTCCAGAGTAATATAGATACTTGACTCCATCTTCTCTTCTTCCAGTTTTTCTTTAATCTCTGCCGCACTCTTTCCTGCATCTCTTAATGTCATTGCATCAAGTACTGACTGACGCTGCGTAACTGAGATTCTCTGGTTATTAACAACCTGCACTCTGCCATCGTAGTCTCTGGCAAGCATGGTAGCTGTATCACAGGACGCACTCAGTCCACTGGACATCGGAATATGTACAATCTCATCATACTCTTCCAGCAGATTATCCCATAAACCACATACTTCAGCCGGACTCGGCTGTGAAGTAGATATGGATTCATCATTTTTCAGACGTTCATAAAAATCTTCCTGTGAAAGAGTGATTCCTTCCAGATACATCACATCGTTAATATAAAAAGGCATAGGCAGAACAGCGATTCCCAGTTTTCTTCCTTCATCCTGCGTAATACCACTGTTACTGTCTGTTACAATTGCAATTTTTCTCATACTGCATCTCCTCATGTATTTTACTTCATATCTGAATCATTGCATATTGATTATAGTCTAACACATTTTTTTCTCCATCTCAATTAAAATATCAAAAATGCCCCTCATAACAGAAAAAGAGATTGGAGTCTGTCTCTGATCAACAAACTCCAACCTCTGTCATTCACTTCTAAGTGCATCAATCGGATTTAAATCGGCAGCCTTGACTGACGGAAGTAATCCAAAGATCACGCCAATCAATGTGGAAAAAAGAACGGAACCAATGATCGCCGGTATACTGATAGCTGTCGGAGCCCCCGACAGTTCCGATACCACTTTGGAAAGTGCAATTCCAACAATAACTCCGATCACTCCTCCAATACTTGTCAGCATGGAGGCTTCTGTCAGAAACTGAAACAGAATCACTTTCTTTCGTGCACCGATTGCTTTTTTCAGACCAATTTCACTGGTTCGTTCAGTGACGGATACCAACATGATATTCATAACGCCGATACCTCCGACCAACAATGAAATACTTGCAATCCAGATCAGCTGTGTATTGGTGCTCTCACTGAGTTTCTGCAAGTTCTTGACCTGCTGCATTACATCATCCGCTTTATATTTGTACTTGGATGTATTGGTGTTGATTCCCTGATTCATAATATCCGCTGCTGCATTTCCGGCGGAACTCATATTATCCGTTGAATCTGCTCGGATCACGGCATTCTCAGGTTCATCAAACTTAAATGCCATGGGCCAGCATTTATTCGGAATCATGACTGTTCCCATGATCATCTGATAATATTGATTGTACTCATCAATGGTTTTGATATTTGGTTGATAATCATCATTCTGTTCTACCACACCAATAACGGTAAACGGTTCGGATCCAATCTCTATTGTTTTTCCAACAGGATCTTTTCCTGCAAAGAGATTATCTGCTGCATTGCTGTCTACCAGTACAACCTTTCGCATCTCATCATAATCCTTCTGTATAAAACCACGGCCGGATCTTACCATATATCCACAGGTATCCAGATAATTCATATCAATTCCATAAATACTTCCACCCTGAAAACTGGTATTTTCATAATATACGCTGCTGGTATATGTACGGCTGTAAAAGAATGTCGCATTCTCCACATGATCCAGATTCATAACATCTTCTTTCTGCTGATCTGAGAGAAGCGGCGGTTCCGTACCATCGGTCATTCCATACTCCGGATCATAATCACTGTCACCATAATTCAGACTCACAGAAACTGTATTATTTCCCGCACCGATCAGGTCTTCTTTGATCTGTTCACTTGTTCCCTTGATCGTAGACACGATCGCAATGATCGATGCAATACCAATAATGATACCCAGCATAGTCAGAAAAGATCGCATTTTATGAGACCAGATTCCCTGAATGGATATCCTCATATTTTCAAGCATAAAATACCACCTTTCTAATATCCATAGATCTCACTGGAAGAAACTTCCTTGGTCTTTGCACCTTCTTTTACCGTGTCACCATACGGAAAAGCAATCTTATCATCTCTGGTGATTCCACCGGTTATCAGTACACTGTAGCCGCCATTTACATTACCACATACGGTAAGCACCTGTTTCTTCAGCACTCCGTTGTCATCCTTGTATACATAACTGGCTCCATTTTCTGACCGTACAAATGCCCTGTCCAGAACAATTCCTTTGCTCTGTGTATTATTTGTCAGAGAAATCGTCAGCCAGTCTTCGTCCGATACTTTGACGGTTTTGTCCGGAATCGTTGCAATATATGTATAATAAGATACATTTGGATTTCCATTGCCGGAATAATTATCACCTGAAACCGGATACTCAGATACATCGATCACCTCTGCTTCAAAATCACCATTCTGACTTGAACAGTTTAGTATCGTACCTTCCTTAACCTGATCCAGCATCAGTTCACTGACTGTACCTTTTACGTAGTAACCTTCTTTGCTTTTGATCGTCATAAAAGAATTTCCATCAGATGCGCCAGTCACCGGATCGCCTACTTTTGCAACCGTTCCGTCCAGCTTGCTGTATATTACCTCTTTTTTTACTTTTTTCTCGAGTTTCTCAATATTCAGTTTACTTTCTCTGATGTCCAGTTTCAGGCTGTCAATCTTAGTCTGCTGAATCTTGATCGCCTCATCACGTGAGATAGATGCCGAACCACCATCATCTCCACCGCCGCCTCCGTCTCCGCCTCCATCAGCCGGTGGCTTCTCATAATGAGATGCCCCGTCCAGCGAAAACTCAACTTCAGAGTTATCGGTTACCATTTTTTCCAGCAGGCCTCCATCTACAAGATAATAGCCTGTGCAGGATTCTTTACGGTCCAGCAGATTTGTTATCGTATCATTTTGATGAAACTCCAGCTGATACCAGTATCCTTCTCTGCCAGGTTCCTTCGTACCATCAGCCTGAAAAGCAGCCATTTTATTCAAAAAGGATCCCTTCGCAACTACATAGCCTTTTGCAGAACTGCAGAGGAATACATATGGATCCTCCTCTGTACCTGTTCCGGTATAGGGTTCTGTATTTTCATCCAGAACCTGATAAAACATCGGACTTCCATCCGTCAGATCATCTGTTCCAGTATCCGGTTCTGTGTCAACAATCTCGATTTCGTCTGTGAAATCTCCATCGGCATTATCATCCGGTATATTCGTCGGCTCCGGACTGATCGTTACTGTGGTATCATTTCCTGTCGTATCCGGCTCTTCAAACTCAACCTTCACATCTGTACTACTGTTGTCTGATGAATCTGCATTTCCATCTGAACTGTTCTCTGAGCCGCTCTCTGTTCCCTGTGTTTGTGCAGCTGCACTTTCGGAATCCTCAACAGCAGTCTCTTCTGTATTTGCAGATTCTATATCTGTCTTCTCCACAGCAGCCGCCAGAACCGGCTGGATAATTGCAGCCAGATAATTGCCCTTCACACTTCCACCCGTCGAAGCAGTTTCATTACTGTCATCCATCGCACTGCTTGTATCTGTATCATCCGATGTGCTGCCGGAAGTATCCAGTGTCTCCCCATCACTTTCTTCTATCTTACCGCCGTTTTTCAGGCTGCTCAGCCTGTTAATCGCTTTATTCAGATCCTGTTCCTGCTGTTTTTGTTTCAGCTTGGCTATATTCAGTTCCATCTGAACAAGTGTCATATCAAAAGACATCAACTGATCCCCTTTTTTAACGGAATCCCCCTTTGATACATAGACCTCCTTAATGATCATATCTTTGTCTATGTTAACACTCTGCGTCGCACTGGTAACAATATTTCCATCAAGATTTGTATCATCCATGTAATACTGACCGGCCAGACTGTCAACGCTTACAACAGACACCGTTTTCTGATGAGACTTTTTATAATAGACTGCTCCGCCGGCAGATCCTCCTGCGACCAGAGCTGCGATCAGGATACCTATGATGATTTTTTTCTTCATGAACTACTTCACCTCTTTTTCCTTCAGCTCTCCATCGCGAATCATCACAACCCGCTTTGCATGTGCAGCAATGTCCTGATCATGAGTGATCATAAGGACTGTAACCCCTTCATCATTCAGCTTCTGGAAAAGCTCCATGACCTGAGCACCTGATTTACTGTCAAGTGCTCCTGTTGGTTCATCTGCCAGAAGGAGTTTGGGGTTATTTACGATTGCCCTGGCAATCGCAACTCGCTGCATCTGTCCACCGGAAAGCTGGTTCGGCTGAAAGTCTACACGATCAGCAAGTCCTACTCTTTCCAGTGCCTTCATTGCCCGCTCCCGTCTTTCTTTCTTCGGGACTTTGGCATAATTCAATGGAAGTTCTACGTTAGCAAGCGCAGACTGTCTTGGAAGAAGGTGGAAACTCTGAAATACAAATCCGATCTTATTAAGTCGGATATCTGACATATCATTTTCTGAACAGTTGAGAATGTCCTGTCCATCCAGAAAAAATTTCCCTTCTGTCGGCTTATCCAGGCATCCTATAATATTCATGAGTGTTGTTTTTCCTGATCCGGATGGTCCCATGATTGCCACATATTCTCCCTCTTCCATGGAAAAATTAACGTCCTTCAGAACCGGCACACTCATCTTTCCCTGCTGATAGTTCTTAAAGATTCCCTTTAATTCCAAAATCATTGTGCTTCCTCCGTATCCTCCTCTACCGGCATAAGATTATCATCCAGTATCTCACCTGAATCGGAACTTCCGTCTGTCATATCCATTGATTCATCCGATGAACTGTCATCCACAATGCTGTCATCAACTGCTTCCGGATCATCAACAACGGTTCCGTCATCGCTCATTTCATATTCACTGACACCCTCTGTATCAGCCGTATCCGGAAGAGGATCTTCACTGAAGCTGCTATCATCCAGCGGCTGCATATCTATGTTGCCTGTATCCATTGCATCTTCTATATTGGTCGTCGTAGACATTCCCTCCTCAAGTATATCAGACGGATATGCTATACAGGCATCCTTGGAAAGACCATCTGCAATCTCATATTCTCCAAGTTCTTCATCATGCTGTCCCAGAATCACACTACGTTTCTCCAGTTTGCCCTTCTTATCTGCTGCCCACACATACGGACTGTCTGTATCTGCATCAACAATATAAACCTCACTTAACCAGATTCCTGTCTTTTGACTTTCCTGTCCTTCATCCATCTCAATATAAACATGCTGGCCAAGCATCAGCCCGTCTGATGAATCGAGATTTACATAAAACGGATAAGTACTGGTACTCGTCTGAGAATCACTGCTGTCCGTCATTCCGTAAAAAGAATTGTTATTATTGCCGGAAGATGCACTGTCCTTATCAACCGTTCCCATGGTCCCCTTCCAGGTCTGACTGTCATCCACACGAGATCGAATGATTACCGGTTCGCCCTCAACAATGCTGTTTACATTTAATTCATTGACTGTACCTTTTATACGGTAAGCACCTGTACTCAGGATTGTAATAAATGCATTGCTGCCCCCGCTGCTGCTATCATCAGACTGAGAAAAATCTCCTGAATCTGTATCATCCACGCTGCTGTTATCCTCTGTTGTCAGCTTCGATGTATCGATTTTCTGGATAACACCATCAATTGAACTCCGGACTTCTGTATTGCCGGTCGCACTTTGGAGTTTGTCAATCTCAGCCTGCTTGCTTTTCTGACTGTATTCATTTTTCTTGAGATTCATTTTGTTTGTCTCAATCTCAATCGTATAAGAAAGCTGATTATCCTGACTTGCTTTTTTCTTTTCCTTTTCAAGCGTGGCAATCCGCTCGTTCAGACTGCTTGCCTCATTTTTCAGGCGGTCAAGGTCAAGCTGTGCTTCTTCCAGGCTCTCCTGAATGCTGCTCAGATCATATTCAAACAAAAGCTGCCCTTTCTTGACCTGATCACCGGTCTTAACCTGGACTTCTTTTACTGTCCGTCCACTCTCCAGTTCTACAGAAACAGTCTCCTGAGGCTCAACTACTCCTGCATAGCGGTTGGAAACTCCTGATGTCTGTCCGGTAAGGTCGCTTATTTTGGTTACATATACAGAATCTCCACTTGTCTCCTGCTGACCAAATACGCCCATTTTCCAACATACTCCTGCAGCAGCGCCGCCACCAATTATCAATATCCCGAGAAGGATTAAAATACGTTTTTTCATAAATCTGTGTTTCCTCCTATCAGTCCAGACATTACTGATTTAATGATACACTATTCATGTGTTTACTTTGTAAAAATCACTTTTTAACTTATATATCATATCAGATTACACCTGAAAATGAAAGAGCTGTACAAAATCATCCCGGTTTTCACAATATTTTCATAAATGTCTTCCAAAACAGCATAAAATTACCATTTTTTGACTTTTCCATGCTTATCTGATAAAATATAAAGGATTATTTTTGAAAGGAAAGATACCTATGAAGATCGCAAAAGGTCTGATGCCATTTCTGCTGATTATCCTGGCTGTCATATGTTTGACCGGCTGTTCCCACGTGGATAAGACAGATGTACAGGCAGTTATCACAAATGAACTGGATCTACTGAAAAATCTGGACTCTGATACGACCCAGAAATATGTATCCTACAAAGAACTTTTTCCCGACGCTACCAAAGAGATCAAACTCTCAAATGAAGTAAAAGAAGTCTTTTCTCTCTTCTTCCAGAATTTTGATTACGAAATTCTGAGTGTAAACGTCGACAACGATAAAAAAGAAGCCACAGCTTCCCTGCGCTTATCCACAATAGATGCAGCCTCTCTTGCCAAAGATTACGGCGAAGCTTCTCTGAAAAATGCAATTCTCAAAGCGGCTGACAGCGAAGAACAGGCTACAGAAAAAACCACAGATTCCATGGAAGAACGTTATCTCCTGCTGGATCAACTCCTCAGCAATAACAATTATGCTACCGTAGAACGAGAATGTACTGTGAAACTTTGTAATAAGGGAAGTAATGATGACAAAGACGAATGGGAGATCATACGTTCACACTCCCTGGAGAATAATCTTGTCGGCGGTCTGATGACTTATCTGTCTGATAACAACCTCCTCTCACCTGAGGAAACCCTGACCGTCTATCTGAATACCCTTAAAACAATGAATACAGAACAAATGGGCAATTATCTTGGAATCGAAAGCCTGTTCAATACTTCCGATACAGACAAGAATTCTATTGCTGCCGCACTGGTGGAGCTTTTTCACTCTACTTTTGATTTCAATATTTCCAGCTGTGACGAAGAAAGCTACAATGCTGTCATTCAGACTAAGATCACTACCTTTGACAGCAATGCGATCCTTACTGCCTATCAGAATGAACTGGATACTTATCTGAGTTCTGCCGATGCTGTAATTGATGGTTCTGTCAAACGTTATGAAAAATCCATGCAGCTGCTTCTGTCAAAAATCAAATCAAATACAGCGACTGTACAGACTGCTGCTGTTTTCCATCTTACCAATGATGGTGTTTCCTGGAAACTCCAGGACAGCAATGCAGCAATCGGAAATGCCATTTTCGGAACGCTCAGCAGTACTCCGGTATCCGAAGAAGCAAACGATACCGCTGATTCCTCTGAACAAAACTAATTTTTATACTTCAAAACGGCCGTCCCACATCCGGGACAGCCGTTTTCTTTTATATCTGCAGCCTATTTGCTGCTCTTATTCTTCTGTTGTTTCTTCTTTAGCTGTTTCAAGCCCAAGTTCCTCAAGCTGCTGTTCGCTTACCACACTCGGTGATTCTGTCATCAGACAGGAGGCATCTTTTACTTTCGGGAATGCAATGACATCACGAATACTGTCAACTTTTGCCATCAGCATAACCAGACGGTCAAGTCCATATGCCAGTCCAGCGTGAGGCGGAACTCCATATTTGAATGCATTCAGAAGGAAACCAAACTGTTTGTAAGCTGCATCTTTCGTAAATCCAAGCATCTCAAACATTTTTTCCTGAATATCATTCTGATGGATTCGAACACTACCTCCACCGATCTCATTACCATTCAATACGATATCATAAGCTTTTGCACGGATTTTTCCAAGATCTCCACTCTCGATCAGTGGGATATCCTCTTCCATCAACATCGTAAATGGATGATGCATTGCTGTATAGCGGTTTTCTTCTTCACTCCATTCAAGAAGCGGGAACTCTGTTACCCATACGAAACGATATTCGTTTTTGTCAAGAAGATCCATCTGTTTTGCAAGTTCTACACGAAGAGCACCAAGAACATCATATACGACTTTGTTCTTGTCTGCTGCAAAGAGAAGCAGATCTCCCGGTTTACCTTCCATCGCCCGAACCAGAGCATCCATCTCTTCCTCTGTCATGAATTTAGCAAAGGAAGATTTGCGTGTACCATCTTCTGCAATAGCGATGTAAGCAAGACCTTTTGCACCATAAGTCTTGGCGAAATCAACAAGCTTGTCAATCTTCTTACGAGGCATGCTTCCCTGGCCTTCTGCATTGATACCACGGACACTTCCACCAGCCTCCAGTGCATTCTTGAATACTACGAATCCGCAATCTTTCACTACTTCACTTACATCATGCAGTTCCATACCAAAACGCATATCCGGTTTGTCAGAACCGAAACGGTCCATAGCTTCCTGCCATGTAATTCTCTGAATTGGAAGCTTGACATCCACATCCAGAACTTCTTTAAACAGATAAGCAAGGAATCGCTCATTTACATCGATAACATCGTCTACGTCTACAAAGGAAAGCTCCATATCGATCTGTGTAAATTCCGGCTGACGATCTGCACGAAGGTCCTCATCACGGAAACAACGTGCGATCTGAATGTAACGGTCATATCCGGAGCACATCAGAAGCTGTTTGTACAGCTGCGGAGACTGTGGAAGGCCGTAGAAAGAACCTGGGTGAATTCTGGACGGAACAAGATAATCTCTCGCACCTTCCGGTGTACTCTTACCAAGCATTGGTGTCTCAACTTCCAGAAATCCTTCATCTGTGAAGAATTTACGGGTAAGCATCATTACTTTGCTCTTCATCATCAAATTTCTCTGAAGGTCCGGTCTTCTCAGGTCAAGGTAACGGTATTTCAGACGAATTTCATCTTTTGTCTTGCTGTTCTCTTCGATCGGGAAAGGCGGAACCTCAGACTCTGCGAGAATTCTTAAAGATTCTGCACGGAGTTCCAGTGCACCTGTAGCAAGATTTTCATTTACAGCACCACCGCGATTCTCAACTGTACCGGTAACTGCGATTACAAACTCACTTCTCAGTTTGCCTGCTTTTTCAAAACCTTCCTGGTCAATGCTGCCATTTTCAAAGATCACCTGCATGATACCGGAACGGTCACGAAGATCAACAAAGACAAGACCTCCTTTGTTACGTGCCTTCTGCACCCATCCCATCAGGGTTACTTTGCTGCCGACCATATCCTTTGTTACTTCTGCACATCGGCATGTCCTGTGCAGACCTTTCATACTTTCAGCCATGATTTTTCTCCTTTTTGAAGCACTTATTTATTAAAGAATTCTACAAATTCTGTATATCCTTCCGCTGTCATCTGTTCCTTCTGGAATTTCTTATTTTTCTTCATGATAGAAATGTTGACCTGAACACCCTTCTTACGTTCTTCTTCTGCCTGTTTCAGAATCGGAAGAAGTTTATCAGCCGGCATGTTCTTCTCGATCAGATATGCTTTCTTAGCTGCATTTGTCGGGATTTCATACCCTCTCTCCAGAAGCAGCATAACGATTCTCTCAAATCCAATGGAAAATCCGCATGCAGATGTATTCTGTCCGGTGAATTTACCGATCATCTCATCATAACGTCCGCCGCCACCAACAGAACCGCCAAACTCATCCATTGCGATCTCAAAGATCGGACCTGTGTAGTAAGACATTCCACGAACCAGAGTCGGATCAAAGGAAATCTTAAAGTCTGCATTTTTCACAGAATCAACTGCTGTGATGATGGTCTCAAGATCTTCTGCTACTTTCGGATCCAGAACATCACTCAGTTTTTCTTTGCAGTAACGTACGCCTTCAATATCAGTTGTAATTTCTTTGAACATACCAAGATAGGTATCAATACTGTCTTTGCTGAAACCTTCTTTTTCCAGTTCTTCAGCTACACCTTCCAGACCAATCTTGTCCATCTTGTCCAGAATGATGAAAACTGTATCAAAGCTATCTTCCGGAAATCCACTGTACTGTGCCATAGCTTTCAGGATTTTTCGGTCATTGATACGGATCGTGAAATTATGGAAATCCAGTTTGCCAAGCAATGTCGTTGTTGCCATGACAAGTTCAATTTCTGCAAGATAAGTAGGCTCACCAAGAATATCAATATCACACTGCATAAACTGGCGGAAACGGCCTCTCTGCGGACGGTCCGCTCTCCAGACATTGCCCATCTGAAGTGCCTTAAACGGAGTCGGAAGCTGTCCTGCATTGTTGGAATAATATCTGGAAAGCGGTACAGTCAGATCATAACGAAGGCCTGAATCAACCAGATCAGCCTCACACTCTGCTGTATCCAGTTTCAGTTTTTCTCCTCGTTTCAGAATCTTGAAGATCAGTTTCTCATTCTCTCCACCCTGTTTGCTGCTGAGATTTTCGATATGCTCCACACATGGTGTCTCAATTGCAGAAAATCCAAATTTTCCATATGTTTCACGAATCATATTCATCACATAATTACGAATTTCCATCTCTTTTGGTAAAATGTCTTTCATACCGGTAACCGGTTTCTTCTTTAACGCCATACTGTCCTCCTGTTATTTGTTATTGTGTACAACTCTCTGAAATGCAAGAAAAACTTCCATATCAAAATTTTTGATCTCATCGATCATAAGCTCTATCACTGTACTGACATCAAACGCTTTTCTGTAAGGTCTGTCTGAGCTCAGTGCCGCATAAACATCGCAGACACGCAAAATTCTGGCCCCAAGCGGAATGCTGTCCCCTCTGAGATTCGACGGATAACCGCTGCCATCATAATTTTCATGATGATACAAAACACTCTGAAGTACCAGCTCTGAATACCCCTGATCCTTCAGTTCTTCATATCCCAGCGAAGAATGCATACGGACATACTTCAGTTCTTCTATCAGAAGGGGATCGTTTTCCTGTCCGTTGATATAGCCGGTAAGCTTCAGCTTCCCAATATCATGGAGCATTCCGGCAATCGCCATCTGATAACAGAACTCCTCGTCCTGCCCCAGTTCGGCAGCTACAGCATACGCAAGATTACTGACAGCAATTCCATGATTCAGTTCCTCAGAAAGATCAAAATCCAGCAATCTGTCACCAGACTTGAATATTTCCGCCTGTCCCGGCTCTTTCTCTGCTGTCTGCAATACGTCCACCTCCTGCTGTCATAACCAGGTATTGATTCCTTTGCGTTTTCGTTCTATCATTTCATCAATACGGTCAATGTAATTTGTAACATCTTTGACATTTTCCACACGTTCAATACGTTTGCCCTGATCAAAGACAAGCTTGGAAGAACCGCCGGCCCCCAAAGCGATGATCGGCTGTTTTTCCTCCATAATTAGTATATTGTAAATCCCGGCTTTGTCAACCTTTGCATAGCCAACATTCTCAAAATTCCCCTTCATATTCTTCTGTCTGTACAGATAATAAGGACCCATTTCCATTTCGTAGGCTGTTTTCATGGTCATATCCATGATTTCCTGGTTGTTCTCAAAAGTCATTTCCTGATATTTATCTTTAAAAATATTCAGTCGTGCCGCCCTCTTAACAGCAAGGGAATGTACGGTTATGCTGTCTGGTGCAAGTGCTTTCACTTCATTCAATGTGTTTTCTACCATTATCTTATCTTCTCCAGGCAGACCAACGATCAGATCCATATTGATGTTGTCAAAACCACACTCTCTTGCAAGCATAAATGCCTGCTTTGTTTCCTCTACTGTATGACGTCTTCCAATAATATCCAGCGTTTCCTGATTCATCGTCTGTGGATTTACAGAAATCCTTGTAATCGGATAATTGCGGATCATCATCAGCTTTTCTCTGGTAATACTGTCCGGTCTTCCTGCTTCAATCGTAAATTCTGCAAGATTCTCGCAGCAAAAATTCTCCATCAGTGCATCCAGAAGGACTTTCAGCTGCTCCGGTTCCAGCGTTGTCGGTGTACCTCCTCCAATATAAACCGTATCCAGTTTTCTGCCTTTTGCTTTCATGATTGCAGCAACTTCTTTTATCTCTTTGCAAAGTGCTTCCAGATACTGGTTCACACGGTTCTTCCACTGTTTCAATGGATAGGAACTGAAAGAACAGTAAAGACATATACTCGGGCAGAACGGGATTCCCACATACAGACTGTAACCATTTTCATAATCAATATCTTTGAGAATCTCTCTTTCTCTGTTCGCTATTGTGATCGCAAGTGCTGTTTTCTGCGGACTCACCATATAGCGCTCTCTCATTTCCTGTGCCGCTTCCGTATTCTTCATACCAGATTCAATCAGTCCCATTGCAAGTTTTGCTGGCCGGATACCTGTCAGGTTTCCCCACGGAAGTGTTTTCCCCGTCAGCTTTACTAATAACTTGTACAGTGCAATCTTAACAATATCCTTACGCTCCTTACGAATCGCATGTGCACGTTCTTTTTCCTCACTGTCATCAGCATCCACACAAGAAATAAGGGCATCCGAAGACTGCCCTTCTATAAACTCTGCACTTGTCACGCCTTTATTCTCATGGTCCTCATACCGGATCACACAGGAATCACCCTGCTTTTCAATCCGAAAATAAAGATCACAGCCCGCTTCCTCTTCTTCATAGAAAGAACAGATCTCACTTCCCGGATAAAACGCACGGATCAGTTCATATATATCGTGTTCAAACTCTCTGTCCTGAAACAGAATACCAATCTTATACAAATGGATTATACCTCTTTTCATAACCAATCGTTGTTGACGTATCATGTCCCGGATAAACTTCCGTATCATCCGGAAGTGCTTCCAGCAGTCTGTGCAGACTGTTTACGATTGCCGCGGTGCTTCCCTCCGGAAAATCAGTTCTTCCCACCGACCCACAGAAAACAGTATCTCCGCTGAACAAAACTCCTTCATCTTTCAAATAATAGCAACAGCTTCCTAACGTATGTCCGGGAGTCTCGATCATCTGAACCGAAAAACCTGCCAGTTCCACAACCTGAAGATCCGTAAGATAGACATCCGCCTTCAATGTATAGCTGCTCGTGTGAAATGCTGTCAGATTGATTCTTGGATCCTGCAGCGTCTTTTCTTCTTTGGCACATGCATAAATTGGAATATTATATTTCTTTTTGATTTCTTCTGCTGCAAGAATATGGTCAAAATGACCATGTGTCAGAAGAATTGCAACCGGTCTGCCCTGCATTTCAAGAACCTTCTGTTCGATTCTGTCGGCATTATCGCCCGGATCAACGATCAGCATTTCTTCTGTTTCTTTATTTTTCAGGAAGTAACAGTTCGTAAACACACTTCCAACAATACATTTCTGTAAATCCAGTCTTTTCATACTATTATCCTCATCTAAATCAACCGGTTGTACGTTCTACGTCGATCACACTTTCTACCTGACGTATCTTGGCAACAAGTGATGAAAGCTCTTCTTTACTTCCAATCTCAAAGCTGATTGAAATCGTCGCCTTTTCCTGCTTGCTTGTACGGCTGTTAATGCTTCTCATATCAATCTTTCTCTCTGTAAAGATTTTGGAAAGATCCACCAGAAGACCAGTACGGTTATTTGCATAGACCTGAATCTCAGCCATATATTTCTCAGAACCTTTATTGTCCGTTGGCTGCCATTCAGCTTCGATCAGACGGGATCGATCCATTTCCGACATATTCAGCACATTCACACAATCTGTACGATGAATGGTAATTCCCCGTCCCCTTGTAACAAATCCAACGATTTCGTCTCCAGGGATCGGACTGCAGCACTTTGAAAAACGAACTGCAACATCATGGATACCTTTTACAACGATACCACCTTTGTTTTTGGTAACATGCAGTTTCTCCTGTGCTTCCCCAGTAGCCTCCAATACCTGCTCGTCTGTAAGATTCTTCTGATTTTCTTTATCATAAGCTTCCATCAGCTTATTGAAGACCTGTCCTTCTTTCAGACCACCATGGCCGATTGCAGCCAGTACAGAATCCCAGTCACGGAATCCATATTTACGCATAACGGATTCCAGGAACTGCGGTTTTGTATAGATTCCAAGTTTATATCCTTTGGACTTGGCATACTGTGTCAGCATGTCTTTGCCTTTCAGGATGTTATCTTCTTTCAGTTCTTTTTTGAACCACTGATTGATCTTATTCTTTGCCTGTGTGCTCTTGACAAGATTCAGCCAGTCACGGCTCGGTCCCTGTGAATTCTGTGAAGTAATGATCTCAATACGGTCCCCATTTTTGATCTGATACTCAATTGGAACCAGTTTACCATTGACACGCGCCCCAACCATACGGTTACCAACAGCACTGTGTACACTGTAGGCAAAATCAATCGGTGTAGATCCATTTGGCAGGTTCTTGACATCTCCCTGCGGTGTGAAACAATAAACACTGTCTGCAAAAAGATCTAAGTCATTCTTAAGAAGACTCATAAATTCTCTGTTGTCAGACATATCTTTCTGCCATTCCAGAATCTGACGCAGCCAGTTCAGTTTCTCTTCTTCTCTCTTATCAACAGGTACTTTACCATCGGATGATTCTTTATATTTCCAGTGTGCAGCAATACCATATTCCGCAGTCTTGTGCATCTCAAATGTGCGGATCTGAATTTCAAATGGCTGTCCGTTCGGGCCGATCAGCGTCGTATGCAGAGACTGATACATATTTGGCTTCGGCATGGCAATATAGTCCTTGAACCTGCCCGGAATCGGTTTATACATCTCATGGATGACGCCAAGTGCCGCATAGCAGTCTTTGACGGTATCTACCAGGATACGTACTGCAAACAGATCATAAATCTGATCGATCGTCTTGTCCTGGTTGACCATCTTTTTATAGATACTGAAGAAATGTTTGATTCTTCCGTCAACCTGCGCTTTAATGGATGCCTCATCCATATGCTGCTTGACCTGTTTGACGATATTGTTTACAAACTCCTGTCGTTCACTTTTACGAAGAGCAACTTTATCCACCAAATCATAGTATACATCTGGTTTCAGATATTTCAGCGAAAGGTCATCTAGCTCTACTTTGATTTTGGAGATACCAAGTCTCATAGCGATCGGTGCATAAATATCCATCGTTTCACGGGCTTTTTCCTGCTGTTTCTCCGGTCTCATATACTGCAAGGTGCGCATATTATGCAGGCGGTCTGCAAGCTTGATCAGAATAACACGGATATCCTTTGCCATGGCAAGAAACATCTTTCGAAGGTTTTCTGCCTGAAGTTCTACTTTATCAGCTGAATAGCTTAACTGTCCCAGTTTGGTAACGCCATCCACCAGAAGTGCAACTTCTGCACTGAACTCCTTCTCTACTTCTTCTATTGTCATCCAGGTATCTTCAACTGCATCATGAAGAAGACCTGCAACGATCGTTTCTTTGTCCAGCTCAAGATCTGCAAGTATGATTGCCACACAAAGAGGATGTATGATATACGGCTCTCCTGATTTTCGCTTCTGATCTTTGTGGGCTTCCCTGGCCACTTCGTAGGCTTTCTGTATCATGGAAATATCCGTAGAAGGGTGATATTTCTTCACGCTGGCTATCAGCTCCTCATACAAAACCTCCGGGCTGGTAAAATCCTGCATGGTTTTGACCGCTGCATCTGCTTTTTTTACGGATTCAAGCTTTTCCTGTTCTGCCTTGTCCATTGTTTTTTCAAGCTGTACATTCTCTTTCTTATCTGCCATTATCTCCCACCTGCCTGCCGTTATTTATTACTGTTCACGCTGTTGCCGCCGCAGAATCATTTACCTTCGTATCTGATCACAGAAGCCACATCATAGCCAGCGAGTCTTTCGCGTCCTTTTAATCCTGCAAGCTCCATAAGGAAAACAACTTTGACTACTTCACCGCCAAGTTCTTCTACCAGCTTAATTGCAGCTTCCACCGTACCACCGGTAGCGATCAGGTCATCAATGATTGCTACTTTCTGTCCTGGTTTGATAGAGTCTTTGTGCATCTCTATAGTTGCACTTCCATATTCCAGATCATAGCTTCTGGAAACAGTCTCACATGGAAGTTTGCCTTTTTTGCGAACCGGTACAAATGGTTTATGAAGATTATATGCAATCGGCACACCAAAGATAAAGCCTCTGGATTCAGTTCCTACGATCACATCTACATCCGTATCCTTGAGACAGTCCTGCATGGAATCAATTGCAAGCTGAAGTCCATCTGCATCCTGCAGAACACTTGTAATGTCTCTGAAAATAATACCCGGTTCCGGAAAATCCGGGATACTTCTTACGTAATCTTCTATTTTTTTCATTTTTGCGTACCTCGCTTTTCTTTACATATAAATCTGGTTTATAATTATATCACTTTTTTGTGACAGAATCAATGACTAACCCATTTTGTCGGCTGTTCAGACCATTCTGTGTAAATTATGAAGTAATTTTCTGCAACATAAAAAAGCCACCTGCTCACAGGCAGGCAGCCTTTCTAATTCTTAATTGTTCTTTTATTAGCTCCAGATTGAAGAGTAAGCTTTCAGTATTACATCTGCTCTGGCAGTTGTTACTGTATTCAATGCTGACTGGATCGCCTTATATGTATTCGGGCGCTGGCTGCTCAGTGCAGCTCCATTCAGCATATAATCCTTCACAGATTCAGCAAAATATTCCGCAGCATTCTGTGTTGCATATGCTTTGTTATATCCTGTGAATTTCGCTTTTTCACTGTTATATACAGATGCGAATGCACTGCTCTGATCTACGTTGCTGCAATAAATGCAAGGAAATGTCCAAGCTCATGATAAATTGTCTCATCTGCTTCCTGGATCGTGATGCTTCGTGATCTTGCATCAAAATGTCCTGCATAAGCGGCATTCGGATCAACCGTTACCGTAAATCCCATTCTTGCATACGCATTCAGTACTCTGCTGTCCATCTTCGGTGCAATAGAAGCAACATTGCTGATCGTATGCTTGGATGCCTTCTGACTGGAGGTCTTTGCTGAACCAGAGTTCTGAGTTCCGGAACTCTGGAATGAAACTTCCTGCGTCTGCGCATTCTGCTGTGAAGCTGCAACTGTTGTTGTAGTCTTGACTGTTGTTACTATTTTCTGTGTGACAACTTTCTGTTTGGATTTCTTTGTGTACTTCTCAGTCGTTGCTGTCTGTACAGTTGTCTGTGTCTTCACAGTCTTCTTACCACTCTTCCTGGTTTTGGTAGTTGTTTTTTTCTTTTTTGGAAGTTTTTTGGTGTATGACTTCTTCGATGCTTTTTTCAGTTTTACTTTCTTTCTCGTTGTCTTCGTTTTTCTTTTTGTCTTCGTTGTTACCTTTGGCTTTGATGCCAGCGGAGTATCATCACCGGTAATTGTTGTTTCGATCACCGGATCCGTATAACTGGAAAGTTCTGGTATGTCAGAAGACTGCATCACCATCGAAAAACTTCCTGCGGCAATCACCGCGGCTGCTGCAACACATCCTGCTGCAACTTTTTTCCTTGTAAGGAATTCTTTAATTTTCATTTTTCTTTTCATATTATCACACCTTTCAGATATCGACGTATGAAATACAATATTGTTCACAGCAATCCAGTCGCCGGAACATCAGAGTTATTCATATTTTAACACACAAAAAAACCGTTTAATTAAATTAAACGGCCGCATATGTTAATTCAGATTCTCTCTTCTGTAGTCCATAATACGTCATTAAATCGGAATTTAATGCGGCAACCGGCTGCCTTAGTCTCACGACCTTAGACCCGTGGCTTTGCGTCCCTGCCTTTCAGCAGGTTTGCCTTTATGCTATAAGTATAGTTTTTTCTTCAGTGAATGTCAACATTTTTTCCTGTATATTTCACATTTCTGTAATAATTCAAAAAATCAAAAACCTCTTAAGGAATATTGCCTGTAAACATCTACTCTGCTATACTTAACTCAAAACAAACACAAGTAAATATTTCATATTATCAAGGAGCAGTCACATGAACCGATTCATTCGCTTACGACTCCTTGCCATGCTATTGTGTCTACCTTTTCTGTTAATATTTATTTCAGGCTGCGGATCTTCTTCGCAAAAAAAAGATGAACCCCCTGTCTATTCCCCGCTTCAGGTTCTTGTTCCTGAAGCCACCGGAAAAGAAACTCTTGGCTCATCGCCTATGATACTGGATGTATCCAATATCAGCCAGGGCTACTTTATTGCCCAGTCCGATTCTTCTGACCTGACATGCAGTTTGCAGATCATTTCTCCTTCTGGTGTACTTTATTCTTATTTTATTGCACCCGGAGAATCCGCAACCGTCACTTTTACAGAAGGCAGCGGTGATTACACAATTACCGGTTACCAACAGGTACAGGGTGACCAGTATGCAGCTCTTTACAGCGAAACAGTTACCGTACAGCTTGAAAATGATTTTCTGCCTTTTCTCTATCCAAATCAATATGTAAACTTTACACCGGACAGCAAAGCCAGCCAGCTTGCGCTCTCCCTGATCGATGAGGACACCGTTGATGTAGATGCATTGCAGCAGATTTACGATTATGTTGTGTCAAATCTGACTTATGATTATGAAAAAGCAGATACTGTGACCACCGGATATCTTCCCGATGTCGATGAAACCCTGAAAACAGGCACCGGCATCTGTTTTGATTATGCCGCGCTCACCACGGCCATGCTCCGAAGCTGTGATATTCCATGCAAACTTCAGATTGGTTATGCCGGAGATATCAAGCATGCCTGGATCGATGTATATATACGCTCCAAAGGCTGGGTCAATCAGGCGGTTTCCTTTAAAGGAGATACCTGGACACTTATGGATCCTACCTTTGATTCTAACAGCGATGACAAAGAAGCTATTCAGGATTACATTGGAGACGAAAGCAATTACACTGTACAATTCACACGTTAATGGCAAAGGAGATTTTTTATGAAATACACATTAACAGCCCGGGAGCTCAGTAACTTTTTCGGGCAGCTTGGAATGCTGATTCATTCAGGCATTTCTGTGACAGAAGGTTTGGCGATTCTTCAGGATGAAAGTCAGACGGATACAGACCGTGAAATCACCACTGCCCTGCTCACTTCCATGGAAGAAACCGGAAGTCTTACACAGGCAATGGAAACTTCCGGAAGATTCCCCCATTCTTCTGTTTCTTATATAAAGACCGGTGAAGAAACAGGATGCCTGGACGAAATTCTGAACAGCCTGGCTCTGCACTATGAACAAGAACAGGAAGTTTCCGAACAGATTCGAAGTGCAGTTACCTATCCCCTGATCATGCTTGGAATGATGGGAATCGTTATCGTCGTTCTTCTTGTAAAAGTACTTCCTGTATTTCAGCAGGTCTTTCAGCAGATGGGGATGGAAATGAACACACTTTCTCTTGGATTACTGAAAGCCGGAAGTATTCTCAGCAATTATTCCGGTATTTTCCTGATATTAGTAGCTCTCTTGGTTGGTCTGATTCTTTTTCTCAGTCTGAGCGAAAAAGGACACATTTATCTGAGAAACGCAGCCTACCACTTACCAGTCTTTCGCGATATCCCACTGGCTGCCGATTACGGGCGTCTTGCACAGGGACTTTCTCTCGGGCTGAAAAGCGGTCTCACTCCAGACACAAGTCTTGAGCTGTCTGCTGAAATGGTTTCACATCCTCTGATTTTGAAGCGACTGGAAGAAACAGGTCATTTACTGGAAGAAGGCACTCCGTTTTATCAGGCACTGACAGATTCCAAACTTTTTACCGGTATGGAGGGAAGACTGATTTCTGTTGGTTTTCAATCTGGTTCGGCAGATGAGGCACTTAATCAGCTTTCCGTAAAATATCGTGAAAAAGCAGTTGATCTGATTTCGGAAGCAATCTCCATCGTTGAGCCAACGATTGTCATCATCCTGACCCTGCTTGTCGGTCTCGTTCTGCTTTCTGTAATGATGCCTCTTCTGGGTATTCTCTCTGATATTGCATTGTGAGGTGAGCTATAAATGGAACTCTTTGACAGCCACAGAAAAAAATTTTTACGCAGATTCAGTCTGTTACTACCTTTATGCTTTCTCATTCTGATCAGCAGCATTTTTTTCATCAGTGTCAGCTTTGCATCCGATGAAACCCTTCACAAAGAACAACTGGCACTGGAACAGGCACTTGAAAATGGTGCTATCCGGTCATATGCCATGAATGGTCAATATCCAGAAAGTCTGGACCAGATTCTGAATGATTACCACATAACTTATGACCGCTCTCGTTTTGTTGTCGAATATACCCCAAACGGTTCCAACCTGCTTCCTTATATAAGTGTAATTCTGCTGTCCGATACTGCCGGACATGGAAAGGGGGCTGCCAAATGAAAAAAAGGCTTATCACCAGACATCCAGTTGCTGAACTGGCTTCTCTTCTGCTTTTTGGCATTTTTGTTCTTTTTCTTCTGCTCATGCTGCTTTTTTCAGCACGCATTTATCAGCAGACTGTAAAAAATACAAATGCAGAAAATACTCTCGGTACTGCTGTTTCCTATCTTACAACCAAGTTCAGACAGCATGACACAGTAAATGGAATTTTCACCGGCAAACTGGATAATCTTTCTGCCCTTTGTTTTCGTGATACACTGAATGATCAGGATTACATCACTTATATTTATCTTGATCAGGGTAATCTGAAAGAACTCTTTACTTCAGACAGTTCTTCTGCCAATGCATCTGCCGGAACAACGATTGCTCAACTTTCTGACTTTCAGATCTCTGAAAGCAGACCTGGTTTTTATTCTTTTGAATTAAAAGATTCTGAAGGAAACAAAGAAACTTTTTATCTCCATCAGAATTCCGTTTCCAAGGAGGCATCATGAAAAAAATATCCGCACATTCAAAAACAAGTCTCTTTTTAATGGAAATGATCTTTGTTCTGCTTTTTCTGGCACTTTCCAGCGCTGCCTGTATCCGTATCTTTGCTGCTGCAAAAAACAATCATATACAGGCTCAGGAATGGCGTCATATACAAACGCTCACAACTTCCGTCGGTGAAATTCTGGAAGACAGTGACGGAACCGCAAAAAGCTTTGTCTCACTGTTTCCTGATGGACAGATTCAGGACAATCTCATCGAATGGTACTATGACAGTTCCTGGCAACTCTGTTCCGATTCACAGGCTTCCTATAAAATGGAACTTACATTACACGAAACAGCAAACTCCAGACAGGGAACCCTTACTTTCTATCACGCCACAAATGATATACAGATTTACACGATTGATCTGGTTTTTCCTATTATTGAAAATTCAGACAAGGAGGCCAGCTCATGAAAGACCACAACAGCTTTTTTACTGCCACGGGAATTCCCTCTCTGTTTCTGATCTTTTCCGTGCTTTGTCTTGCAGTGCTTTCTTTGCTGACACTCGGAAATTCCCGTTCAGAATTAAGCACCGCCCGTAATTCCATGCAACAGACAGAAGATTATTATAATGCCTGCAGTCAGGCTTCCACAGTTATCAATGAAATTCAGACAGAACTCACAGCTGCCTACCGGCAGGCCACCGATCAGAAGAATTATCTTGCCCTTGTCGGACAATTCTGCAAGGATCATTCTGAGCTTACTTTTGACGAGGAAAAGCAGACATTGCTTTTCGCCGAATCACTCTCTGACACTCAGCAGCTCACTGTCTGCCTGAAGGTTTTATACCCGGAGAAATCCGGGGATTCTCTGATACAAATATTACAATGGAAAACAGACACCACGGCTTCCTGGACTCCGGACACCAGTCAGTCTGTTTATAAAGGAGGCACTCATGAATAAAGAACAAACTCTGGAATTTCTCTCTAAGGCAGCAGATCTGCATGCTTCAGATATTTTTATTATTGCAGGGCGTCCACTTTCTATAAAAACCGATGGACGTCTTTCCACCTATGGTGACCGTCTGATGCCTGAACAGACCAGTGAAATTCTCGAAGTAATTTATCAGATGGCAAATAACCGTGATATCTCACGACTGCTCAATACCGGTGACGATGACTTTTCCTTTTCTATTCCAGGTCTGTCACGTTTTCGTATCAATGCTTACAAACAGCGTGGTTCTCTGGCAGCAGTCATACGTGTTATCGCTTTCCAGCTGCCGGATCCCGCCGAGCTTTCTATTCCCGAGGATGTCATGAGTATTGCTGATCTGACAAAAGGCATGGTTCTTGTAACCGGATCTGCCGGAAGCGGAAAATCCACAACCATGGCCTGCCTTATAGATCGAATCAACCATTCTCGCGAAGGGCATATCATTACGCTGGAAGATCCTCTGGAATACCTGCATCGACACGATCGTTGTATCGTAAGCCAGCGTGAGATATGCACTGATACGGAAAATTATATTACTTCTCTGCGTGCTACCCTTCGCCAGAGCCCGGATGTCATTCTTCTTGGCGAAATGCGTGATCACGAAACCATTCAGACTGCCATGACAGCTGCCGAGACCGGTCATCTCATCCTTTCCAGTCTGCACACACTCGGAGCCGCAAATTCGCTCAACCGTATCATAGATGTTTTTGAACCATCCCAGCAGCATCAGATCATTATGCAGCTTTCTATGGTGCTTCAGGCTGTCATTTCTCAACAGCTGGTTCCGGATGTCAACGGCAAAAATATTCCTGTTTTTGAGATTATGCGTCTTACTCCCGCTATCCGGAATATGATCCGTGATAATAAAATTCATCAGATCGACGGTGTCATTTCTTCCAGTCCCGGACAGATGCGCTCCATGGATCAAAGCCTTTTTGAATTGTACAAAAATGGACGCATCACAAAAGAAACTGCCATCAACTACGCAATGAATCCGGAAATGCTCCGCAGAAGATTTGGATGATTTTTTCTTTTGGAATCTTCCTCACATAAAAAATCCGTCTCAGGCTTATCACCTGAAACGGATTTTTTTATTGCTTATTTTTTTCTGATCAAGTATCAGCTCTTTTTGCCTCCGAAACGTTTTTTTACAAAAACTACAATTGCTACGATTGCTGCCAGAAGAATAATCACGAATGGAAGAATCGGTGTATTATCTCCTGTCTTAACTGCAGTCTTAACTGCAGTCTTAGCTGTAGAATTTGACGAACCAGATGTTTAATTTTATGCTGAAATATCATATTTGTCGAAATTATATGCAATTTTGTGTGCAATTTACATTATCATACAGTGTATTTACGAAAACTTTACGAAACTCCATACTTTTCCCTTATTTCAGTGCCAAAATCAACAATAATTCTTTATGACCACCTGCAGGTTTTCTCTTCCCTGAAAAACATTAATTTCAGGATAATATGTAACAGATATGGTATCATGCGCCTGTACAAAATCCACGAATTCCTGTGCTTCTCCAAAATATACTGCATCCATCTTTATTCCATTTTCATCTATAAGAAGCATCTTTGCCACATTCCTGTTTCTGCCAAAAACACGAATCCCCACTGCCCGAAGATTTTTCTGTGCAAACAAAGGTTTCGAGTTCCCTTTACCAAATGGTTCCAGCACCTTTAACTGTTCTGTCAGTTTTTTGGAAAGATAGGAAATCGGCATTGGCACATCGATCATAATTTTGGGAATCAGCTCCTGTTCTGTAAGGGTACAGTTATCATTCAGACGTCTGCGGAAAAGTTCTACATTTTTTTCCTCCATTGAAAGTCCGGCTGCCATCGGATGACCGCCAAACTGCGTGAGCAGATCACTGCATTTCACCAGTTCCTCATACATAGAATATGCCTCGATCGACCGCCCGCTTCCCTTTACTCCGTCAGCTCCTTTCGTCAGTACGAACACCGGCTTATTATATGCTTCACGGATCCGTCCTGCAATAATACCAGCAAGGCTCTCATGACAGTCTGGAAGATACACTACCAACACTCGGTCCTTACCGAGATTATTTTCCTCAATGCTCTGAATCGCCTGTTCTTTTCCTTGCTCTGTCATGGCTTTTCTGCTCTGATTCAGATCATACAGATCATCCGCAAGCTTCATTGCATCTTCCATATTATCCGCAAGAAGCAGTTCCAGAGATCTTGCTGCTGTATCAAGCCGTCCGCTTGCATTGATACATGGGCCAATAACAAACCCTACATGATATGCCGTAATCTCTGCACCTTCAAGATTATTCACACAAATCAGTGCTTTCAGCCCTTCAAAAGAAGTAGAAGAAAGTTTTTTCAGTCCTTCCTTTACAATGATCCTGTTCTCTCCCTGCAGATCCATGACATCACCTACTGTTGCAATTGCTGCCAATTCAAGAAAATCCCATATCTCATCACTGTCAATCCCCAATCTTTCATATAACGCCCAGATCAGTTTCCACGCAACCACCGCCCCGCAGATATTTTTATTCGGATACAGACAGTCATTCTGTTTCGGATTCACCACTGCATCTGCTTTCGGAATGATCCAGATTCTTCCATCCTCTGTATCGCGGAAAGGAATATCATGATGATCCGTAACGATCACAGTGAGTCCTTCTTTTTTTGCGTATTCTATTTCAGCCGCAGCTGCAATCCCATTATCGCAGGTCAGTATCGTATCAATTCCATCTTCCAGTGCTTTATCGATCAGCTGCTCATGCATTCCATATCCGTCTTTTACTCTGTCCGGAATGTAAGTATCCACATTTGCATTAAGTCGTTTCAGACCTTTCAACAAAATGCAGGTAGCTGTCACGCCATCTATATCATAATCTCCGATGATTCGGATCTTTTTTTTCTGCGTAATTTTTTTCTGAAGGATCTGCACTGCACGTTCCATATCCTTCATCTTCCATGGGGATGGAATTTCCGCAAGTGTTCCATATAAATAGGAACGAATCTCTTTCATATCCTGTATATCACGGTTTCGTATCAATCTCGCTATCACAGGATCAATTCCAAATTCACTGCCTATTTTTTGAAAATCTGCTTTCTTATTATATACCATCCACTTTTCCATAATGATCCTCTCTGTTTATCAACCTATCCATTATTAAAACACAAATCCCGGGGCAGCAATCTGTCCCGGGATCTGAGATGTGTTACTGTTCACTCCGTTCACAGCAACTTAATTGTTACTTTTTATGTTTCGGATTATGCATCCTTATTTTCATCTTTGGAAGCATTTTCTTTTGCCGCTGCTTCCTGTGCCGCCAGACGTTCTGCTACTCTCTTGCGGTTTTTCTTTTTCGGCTGATCTGAATTTTTCTTTCCGGATTTTGTATCCTGGCTGTTATTATTCTGTTTTGTAGGAGCTGCAGTATTCTTTGCTGCTACAGCCTGTGCAACAGGTTTCTTATAATAGCGTTTCATTACCAGCCACAGAGCACCTGTGATGCATACAGAAGAGTAAGCTCCACAGATAACACCTACCATCAGAGGAGCTGCGAACTCACGTATAGAAGATACACCCATGATGTACAGAACAGCTACCATTACGAAAGTTGTGAAAGAAGTGTACATACTTCTTGTAAGTGTCTGTGTGATACTTTCATTAACGATCTCTTCAAGGTTTGATCTGCTTCCCTTCGTATTCTCACGAATACGGTCGAAGATAACGATCGTTGCGTTGATAGAATAACCTACGATGGTAAGCATGCAGGCAATGAAGGTATTACCTACGGAAATTCTGGAAATTCCATAGAATGCAAATACGACCAGTACGTCATGCAGCAGGGCAAGTACTGCACTGCTTGCGAAACGGATATCTTTGAAACGGAACCAGATGTAAGCAAGCATGCAGAGTGTAGCCACAATCACGGCAACAACTGCATCTCTTCTCATCTCGGAACTTACTGTAGAAGAAATACTTTCTGTTGTGATCAGAGAATCATCTACATTAAATTTCTCAACAAGTGCATTATCCAGTTTCTCACGTTCTTCCTGAGAAAGCGTACGCGTCTTGATAACTACCTGATTTGTTCCTACAACTTTAGTCGGCTGTACATTCTTATCACCTGTAACTTCTTCAACGACAGGAGTTACTTCAGAGTCAATCTGCTTGATATCCATGTCTTCGTTGAATGTTACAGTTGTTGCAGTACCACCTGAGAAGTCAAGTGCATAATTCAGAGCTGTTCCATCTACGTTGTGATGGATTGCCATTGCAACCGGACCACTTAAGATCAGAATGATGGAAATAATGAAAAATACTTTTCGTTTTCCAACAAAATTGAATACTTTACGCTGTTTTGCACGACCGTAGAATTTCTCATCATGGAATCCTACTGCATAAAGAGCATTCATAACAAAACGTGATACAACCAGAGCTGTAAACATGGAAACTACGATACCAAGAGCCAGTGTATAAGCAAAGCCCTTAACAGTACCGGAACCAAGCCACATCAGCACGAGAGATGCGATCAGGGTTGTGATGTTTCCATCGAAGATTGCGCTGAACGCTTTTGAGAAACCGGATTTAATAGAAGCTCTTACAGAGTTTCCGGCTGCGATTTCTTCCTGAATACGTGCGTAAATGAAAACGTTCGCATCAACCGCCATACCAATACCAAGAATGATACCTGCAATACCCGGAAGAGTCAGTGTGATGTCAAATGCATTCAATGTAATAAGTACGATCGCTGTATACAGGATCAGTGCCACACCGGCAACAACACCCGGCAGACGATACATAATAATCATGAAGATGATTACAATAACAAGACCGATCAGACCAGCCATAACACTGGTGGAGATTGCTTCTTCACCAAGCTGTGCAGCAACTACGCTGGAACGAAGTTCTTCCAGTTCGATGCTCAGAGAACCGATGCGGATATAGGAAGCAAGATTCTGTGCTTCTTCCACACTGGACATACCAGTGATCTGTGCCTGTCCACCTGTGATTGCTTCGTTTACCTTCGGTGCGCTTAAGATCTGATTGTCATAAACGATCGCAATCTGTTTTCCTACGTTTGCTTCTGTAGCATCTGCAAATTTTGTCTTACCTTCATCCGTAAGTGTCAGGCTGACTGCATACTCTCTGGAGCTGTTTTTGTCAGACTGGAATGCACCACCCTGGGCATCTTTTACATCTGTACCTTCCAGAACGACGGATCCGGATTCACGAATCTCGTCCAGACTTCTTGCCAGTACATAACCGCTTCCTGTACTGGAGAAGTTTGCATTACCGTCATCATCTGTCATTGTGATAAAACACAGAGAACCCGGTTTTCCAAGGTCATTCAGAATCGCATCTGCATCTGTAACACCAGGAATCTCTACAGCGATACGGTCGCTTCCTTCTTTGTACACCTGTGCTTCTGTACTGTACTGTTCAACACGCTTCTGGAGTTTATAAACAGTATCTGACATGTCTTCTGCACTTGGGTTGCTGTCTTTTGCCTGATAGGTGATACTTACACCACCAGACAGGTCCAGGCCGGTCTTAATGTTTTTTACAGAACCGGTACCTGTTGGTCCGAGGCCAATCCCGGCCGTGTAACACAGAAAGACTGTGATAATGGCGGTCAGAAGCAGCACAACAATTCCTTTGCTTTTCTTCATTGTTCTTTCCCTTCTTGCATTATTTTATTCCGCTAATGCGGCCTTTATCATGATTGCGCACTCCACTCTCTTACGCTGAAGTTCGCATCCGATACCATAATTGCCATTTATATCTTTCTGAAAATGATAAGCATTGGCAGCACAGCCACCACTGCAGTAAAATCTTGCGAAGCAGTCTTTACAAGCTTCTTTTGTGTAAACATTACATTTACCAAACTTATCACGGATCTCCGGATGTGTGATTCCCTCATCCACATTTCCCATAAGGAACTGCTCTTCACCAACAAACTGATGACACGGATAAAAATCACCCCAAGGAGTTACTGCAAGATACTCGGTTCCTGAACCGCATCCTGAGAGACGTTTGTAGACACAAGGTCCACCGGTCAGGTCAATCATAAAGTGGAAGAAGTTGAAACCTTTTCCGGCTTTTTCTCTGGCGATCATCTCTTTTGCCAGTGCATCGTATTCTTCCATGATCTGAGGAATATCCTCTTCTCTGATTGCATATTCCTCTGTATCAGCTGCAACTACCGGTTCAACAGAAATCTGTTTGAAACCAAGATCTGCAAGGTGCAGAACATCTTTTGAAAAATCGAGATTATGATGTGTAAATGTACCACGCACATAATACTTGTCCTGATTTCTGGATTCCGCAAATTTCTGGAATTTAGGAATGATCAGATCATAGCTTCCTGCGCCCTTACGGAACGGTCTCATATAATCATGAACTTCTTTACGTCCGTCCACACTGAGAACAACATTTCCCATTTCTTTATTACAGAACTCCATAACTTCATCATTGAGAAGAACACCGTTCGTTGTCAGTGTAAAACGGAATTTTTTATTATGAAGTTTCTCCTGCTCTCTTCCGTATGCCACCAGGTCTTTGACAACCTGCCAGTTCATCAGAGGCTCTCCTCCGAAGAAATCCACTTCCAGGTTCTTTCTGGATCCGGAATTGGCGATCAGGAAATCAAGAGCTTTCTTACCCACTTCAAAAGACATCAGTGCTCTTCTTCCATGATATTCTCCCTCTTCGGCAAAACAGTATCGACAGGCCAGATTACAATCATGGGCAATGTGCAGGCACAAAGCCTTTACTACTGTCTGTCGATTCTCTGTAAATTCATCAATAATGTTTTCGTATATATCTCTGGTAAACAGCATACCCTGTTCTTTCAGTTTCTCGCACTCGGAAACAGAAGTACGGATATCAGCCTCAGGATACTGATCTTTTAATTTGTCAACAATCTCCTGCTCTGAAAGTCCCTCTTCCATAAAAGGAAGAACTTCGTATGTTACAAGGTCTACCAAATGAATACATCCACTGTTAATATCCAGAACAATGTTATAGCCATTGCTCTGATATCTATGAATCAGACTCATCTTTCTGAAAATCCTTTCCTGTAACTTTTTGTTCATAAGAATAAGCAGCGGATTTCACTCCGCTGCTTACTGAATGTTCTGAACCTGCTTATTTGTTCTCGCAGCTCTGATTTCCTACAGTACAGGAAGTTTTGCATGCTGACTGGCAAGATGTCTGACATTCACCGCATCCACCTTTTTTCACTGTGTTCTGCAGGTTCTTTGTATTTAATGTTTTGATATGTTCCATTATATATCCCTCCTTATGTATAATTATCTGGGCATAGTATAGCATAAAATCAGCCTAATTAAAAGCATTTTTTTATCAGGAAAGCATCCCTCCAAGGGTTCCTCCTCCAAGACACATAAAAAATGTAGTCACCAGATGTTGGAAGCTCATATCCCACTTTCTCTGTACTGCAAAAGAAACAGCTGCAAGTAACACAAAATAACATAAGCCTACCAGAAATCCCCACCGATATTTATCCTGACGAAGTATCTTTCCTGCCAAAAATCCTCCTGTCAGGCAGGACAGCACATAAATCACTAAAATTCCTACCGTAACCGGCCCTTTCCCTATGTCAAGTTTGAATACCAGTAATGCCAGCAGGAGCAGGCAGACACCCGACAGAAGATATGCCAGAAACAATGATCTCAAAATTGCCTTTACCTTCATAAAAAAGCCCTCCCATATTGAAATATATGGAAGAGCTTTGCTTCATATGTGCAAAATGCTATGCAAAATATTATTTTTTCTTCTTAAGATAAACGAGTACTGCTACAATTACCGCAGCTGCGATGCCAATGATCACAAACGGAAGGATCGGAGTATTATCTCCAGTCTCAACTGCTCCTACAGAATTCCCCTTACTGTCTGCCTCACTCTGGTCAGCAGAGTCAGAAGTACTGTTCTGATTTTCAGATGTGGATGCCTGAACAGATGTATTATTCGCTGAACCGGATACTGTATTACTTGCATTATTTGCGGTACCGCCAGATGTACTGCCGGTATTTGTGGAAGCTGCTGCTGTCACCTGCGGAGTCGTTGTCGCGGTAGAAGTTGTACCGGAAGAATAGCTTCCATCTTCAATTTCTTCTCCTACAAGTGCCTTGCTTCCTGCAATTCCAAACGGGCTGAAAGAGTGTGTACTGAATACCATTGTACTGCCCTCAACGCTTGGCACGATTGTTTCCATAGCACCACTGTCCAGAAGATGCTCAATTGTATAATCATATCCGGCCTTAACAGGAACTGTCACACTCAGATATTCACCATCTGGGATCTCATACTCTGTATTGTTTTTCAGATCCCATAATTCAAAATCATAAGATTTGAATACATTTGCTTCTGCTTCATTGGTAAATTCATAATTCTCACCACTTGTAGCCCTGAACTGTACGTACCATGGAAGATTGATTCCTGATACAGAAATGCCATTGCATGTGTGATTTTTTTCTGCTATCTGTGCTTTTTCTTCATCAGACGGCTCTGTGTCCTCCTCAACCGACTGAGCTCGGTCATCTGCTGTGATATCTTTCTCTGTTCCATCAAAAATATTGTCTTTATCAGCCTCCGGAGTCACTGTAGGTTCCGGTGTATCTGTCACTGATGGTGTCTCAGTAATTTCTGCGATATCTGCAGGTCCCGGTGTCTCAACGGCCTCTGGTGTATCTTTATTTTCTGACGGAGTTACTGTTACAGCCGGTGCTTCCGTATTCTCAGTAATAATATTGTCTGTATTATCATTATCCGGTGTTTCCGTCACTTCTGTGCTGTCTGTATCTGCGTTATTCTTGTCCTCCGTGGACTCAGAGTCTGCTGTGTTCTCGGTATTTTCCGGGTTTTCCGTTACTTCCGGAGTCACTTCCGGAACAGTAGTTTCCGTATTTTCTTCAGTATTATCTGTCGTGCTGGCCTCTGTGTTTTCTTCTGTGTTTTGTGCAATATTCTCAGTATCTGCAGTTTTCTGCTCTGTCTGAGTCTCCTCATAATCTGAATCCTTACTGATACTGCTTACAACAACTGTCACACTGCTGTAAATTGCATCTGACTGTCCATCCCAGCCGGAAATCTTCGCCAGATCAGCAGCATTATACGGGCGAAATACAACATCATAAGTCTGCACTCTCGCTGACGGTACGCAAGACCCATCTGCCCAGGAAAGTGTTCCATAATCACTCTTCGGAAGTGAAATATCTGAAAGAGGAACCGGCTGATCAATCGTAACATTATTCGGGATCAGACTGCTGACCTGTACGGTCGATGTATCGTCTCCCATTACTGTTGCAAATGAAAACTGACTTGTTACAAGTGCTGCGGTAAGTGCTGCAGCAGCAATAAACTGCACGTTCTTCCTCTTTTTCATCATAATCCTCACACCTCAATCTATATTCATTACTGCCAGACAAAGCCATTATATGCCGGCAGCTTCATATTATTTATGTAATCTTTAAACAAAAAATGTAACTTGTTTCTATATCATATATAATTCGAATTTAAGTACTGTAATATAAAAATATCTATTTTGTCGTATATGAAACTTTTATCTTTTCGTAACTAATTTGTAACACAATATTTTATTTTACGACACAAGCATTATATCACAGTTCTACTTTTTTCGACACCCCCAAATTATTTTTTTTATATTTATCAAGATTACATCATTAGTGAGAATTGAGTGACTATTCTGTTTACTTCTGCAAGAACTTCTTTTATTCCTCTCTCAGACTCTGTCCAATTATCTCTGGTAATGCCATCAACGCAACATGGGCATACCCAAAACTCAGCGTCTGGATATGCCCTCTGATAATACATCAAAGCTCTTCTGGCATGATAATTTTTGCAACAAATAATTGCCTTCCTTATATTAATACCAGCCTGATCTGTAACTTTTCTGGAAAACTTTGCATTTTCCCAGGTAAATGTCGCCTGATCTTCCTTCAGAACAGCATCCGCCGGCACACCATTCTTCATCAGTACATCCTTTAAAAATTCCCATTCCGTCTGATACTCTCCATTGTACCGTTTCTGACCAGTCAGTACTCCGCCAAATCTGCCTGCAGAAATACTGTATTTTCCACTTGGCAGTACAAATGGAGCATATTTTTTCGCATACAGCTGTGCCGCTCTCTCTGCCATCTGTGAATAACCATTGCCGGGTACAAAAATAATATCCGCTTTCTCTGGCTTATTTTCTGCAAAAATGAACTCACTTGTTTCTTTTATGAACTCTTCGTACATATTCGATACCTTCTCTTTTGGTTTATTTTGTCACAATGACCGTACTATATCCCGCATCTCTGAGGCGTTGTTCCATATTTATTGCATTTCCGATCTGCTGAAATGCACCAACCTGAACTTTATATAAATCATTTTCATTCAAAAGAAATGCCGGATATCCCTGATCTGTCAATTGATAAAGCATACGGTCTGCATTCTCTCTGTTCCGAAATGCGCCGGTCTGTACCCGATAATACAAAGGAGCTTCTATCGTTTCTTCCGATAACGTTCCTAGAATTGCGCCTGCAATCGCCTGTGCTATTTCATCTTTTTTCTCATCATATAATGCATTATCCGCATCTGAGTTTATAAATCCGGTTTCAATGAGAAGAGCAGGCATTCTGGTTCTTCGCAGAACGACCAGTCCCGGACGTTCTTTTACTCCTATTTCTCTGAATCCAAGTTCCCCCAGTGCTCCAACAATATTTTGTGCCATCTGATACTTAATTCCACTTTTGTCATATACCAGAACTTCTACGCCCTGATATTGATTATCTTCAGGGCTGCTATTCCGATGAAAAGAGATAAGATAATCTGCACCTGACTGATTTGCGATTCTTGCCTTCTCAAATGGCGTCTGGTAAATATCTTCTGTTCTAGTATATACCACATCCACACCATTGTCTTCAAGGATTTTTCCTACCGCTTGTGCAAGTGCAAGATTATCATCTTTTTCATTTCTTCCATTATATACAGCACCGGGATCCGTTCCGCCATGTCCCGCATCCAAAACAATTTTATAAGCCAATTTTGTATCTCCTGACTGCTTTTTAATTAGTATATGCACACACTGATAAAAAGCATACGGGATAATCAGATTGCTTCAATAATAGCTGAACTGACCAGTTTCCGCATTGTAATGGTACACATAATAGGTAAGAAAATCTTCTTCCGGTGTCGTTTCCTCTACAGTCTCTGCCAGAACCTCTTTTAGCTTTCTTGGATCTGCACTATCTTCGCTGTGTATCATTACTTCATGAATACTTGTAAACACCATATAAAAACTGCCACCAATAAGTTTCCCCAATCGCTGCGCAACTCCGGGTAAAAAAACAGCCACTGCTCCATTGGTCCGGACAGATGTACTCAGACAATTTCCTATTGCATCTTTCTTCAAAGACATATCAAACAGCAGATTCATAAAATTCTCGCCTTCATAATCCAAATTATATAGAAGTTTCTCCCAGCAATAAATTCTTGGTGGCGAAATGAAATACGTATTCAAAAGTGCCTCATTAAACACTGACTGTTCATCCTGCTCCCATTTCTGTAACATATGTTTTTTTATTTTAATGCTGGTACTGCATCCATCCAGTTCTCCCATCCGGGCATATAATACCAGTGCAATATCCCCAACGGTTCGAAAAATTGCATTCTTCAGTTCATCTCGATATTTAACCACATTCATCAAGCGGATAAACAGATCTCCCTTTACCTTTTCGTAACTGTCCAGATTTTTACTTTTCTCAAAACACTCGGAACGAGCAAGCGTATCTAATCTTTTCATAATTTCCTGTATGATATTCTCCATGCTCCATCCATTTTGAAATTCATCATACAGATCTCGCACATAAAGTGCACAGACTTCATAAACGCCTTCCTTCTGTCTGTTTTTCAAAAGCAGTCTGTCACCCGAAGTCGGAGGATATTCCTCAGCCTTCTTATAACAGATCATTTCTTCTTCATAAGAAGTTTCCTTAAGAAGACTCTGTCTCAAAGTGTCCACGAAGTTTTCGTAACCGTTTTCCATATTCAATTCCTCATCTTTCCTGAATTATTCGGGCGATCTGCCCATGACTTAAATAGATTTGAAGAAAGAAGGAAGCAGATGCTCCCTTCAAGAGTTGCTGTATCTAGAGGATACCGCATAATATTGTTTCTGTAAAGAAAATTCGTTCGACAAAATTCGTGGATATCGACAATTGTTTTTATAACATTTCTTATTATAAAATACTTTAGAATAAAATTCAGATCAGGTCAGTTTAATTCATAATAATCTGCCCTTTGCCTTCCAGATATGTCAGAAAGCCCTCGCATCCCCTGACTACGTCGCGATATGTAATGTCAAAATTTCCTGTGTACCATGGATCTGCGATATCGCCATGTTCATCAGCATAATCCAGCAGAAGGCTCACTTTCTTTTCCGGATCTTTGCCTAGAATTCGAAGCATATTTCTTCTGTTTCGCTCTTCCATAGCAATCAGATAATCATATTTGTCATAATCTGATTTTTTAAGCTGTACTGCCCTTTTCCCTTCACATGTAATCCCATGTTTCGCCAGTTCACGCTTCGCCGGTGGATATACCGGGTTACCGATTCCATTCCAGATTTCCTCTGTACTCGTCGCCGCAGAGGCGATGTAGAACTGGTCACTAACCCCACGGTTATTGACCATGTCCTTAAATATAAATTCTGCCATTGGAGAACGACAGATATTGCCGTGGCAGACAAATAACACTCTTATCATTGCTTAAAACTCCTTGAAATGCTGTATTTACGC
>ULPS01034053.1_pt1 | contig 37596 bp, 33 predicted proteins | sample 1953711 | NCBI WGS metagenome assembly ULPS01 (sample SAMEA4835635, study PRJEB28245) | human gut metagenome | biome: gut microbiome; material: fecal sample | place: Denmark | collected 2008 | reverse complement strand
TTCTCCGCCTCTCTTTCCGCCGCCAAAGGGCGGCATTTAATCAAGAGAAATTGGACGTAAGTCCAATTTCCAGGAGAAAATCCATAGGATTTTCTCCGCCTCGCCTTCCGCCGCCAAAGGGCGGCACTTAATTTAAGAGAAATTGGACGTACGTCCAATTTCCATTGCCGCCCAAGGGCGGCACCGTTATGTAACACCGAATCCCATGGAAATATTTTGTTTCAGAAAGGCTTCTCAAAAGATCCCGTCTCAGGAAGCGCATCCTCCGCACAGCTGATACAGTTCCTTCCCTTCCAGAACCTCCCGGACAGTCGTTTCCCTCGCCTCATCGAAGGCGGCAAACAGTTTTCTTGCCCGCTGCTCGTTGTGATATACCTTCCAGTAACCGACAAAGAGAAACTCCCTGCCTTCCAGGCGGATATAATCCTCCACGTCCTCCGTGGGATAGCCGAGCAGCACCCCGACCTCATGGGGGAATTCGTCTTCGCCGCAAAAATAACGGCTCATCCTTCGTGACAGCTCGCCCAGGATGCGGCAGGCCAGAAACGCCTCACTTCCATCCTTTTCAAAATATCCGCGTTTTTCAAGAAAACATTTCACATCCGGCCTTTTCAGATACTGATGGAACGCTTCCCTGCGATAGAGAAAAACCATATCCTTCCCGTCCTCATGAAACAGGAAATACCAGTTCAGGCCCGCCTGAGACGCGAGCTTCCCCAGCTCCACCGCCTGATTTCTCGGAAGGGAAAGCATCGCGCTTTCCTTCATTCCTTTCAAAAACGGTGCGCAGTGAATCGCCAGCATAATGTGCAGATTTCTTCTGCCGGTTCTGGTATCTGTATGCAGATAACGGGTGATCTCTTCAATCGGCATTGTCCTCTCCTCCGGTTTTCGGCGCCATACGGCATTTGTCATGTTTTTTGGTTAGTTTTATCTAACCGCATAAAAAAGATTACCATATTTTATGACGGCCGGCAAGCTTTATTACTGATAATATTTCGCAGACAGAACGCCGTGCACCACAAATCTTTCTGTGCCGCCTGCTCTGCCATGGCAGGTGGACAATGTCACAATCTCAGGCCGTCCTTCCGTCATTTCTTCCGCATAGCCCGAAAACTGATTATTCCGGAGAATCCACCGCAGATATGCGTCATACTCCTCGTCCGTGTTCACAAGACTGTAGGTGCTGCTGTCTCCGGTCGTTGTATAATATGCGATAATCCGGAAACGCATCGCAGCATCTTCCGTATAAAGATAGAAATATGGCTCCTGCTCCGCAAGCTTCTCCTCCTGCTGAAAATCGCTCAGTGAGCCGAACATGGTGCCGTTTTTCATATTGTGGCCATAGATCAGGGTATTACGATCCGAAAAATCCGGCCGGTTTGCCGCATCCACGAACAGGCAGCCTGCACTGTTGCTTCCGCCTTCAAAGGTACGCGTCAGGTAGGTCTCGTTATCTCCGTTCCAGACCACAGGATAGTTCACATCCAGCGCCGGGATATACAGCCAGGCACAGAAATCGCCGTTCATCTCTTTTAACGCTCCAAAGTCAATGTCCGGCATCGAAAAAAAGTCCTCACCCTCCGCCTCTTCTTCCGTTTCAGGGAGGATGGCATATTCCCGAATTTCCCCGTACTCCACCTCTCCCCTGCGGTATTCGGAAAAAATCTGAAACAGGTTTACGCAGGAAACAATAAAAATGACAGCCGCCGCTGCCAGAACGATCCGTCTGATTGCTTTTCTCATTCGTTTGCCGCCTTTTTATTTTCAATCATTTCTTACCATAATACCCGCTTTTTTCTGCTGTTTCAACCATGAATCTTTTCTCAGGCCGGGAAATCCGCTTCAACCGTATGCCTCCTTAAATTCAACGCGGATTATGGCGCTTTGCTGTGAAAAATAAGCCATCGGGCTTATTTTTCACACCATTTCCTCTCCTGTTTCAGATAATCAGCAAACCAATTCGATAGACTATAAATGTAACTAACCAGGCTACCGCAAGCTGAAAGGCGGCAGTGAAACCCATCCATGCCCAGCTGCCCGACTCTTTGCGTATTGTGGCCAGAGAAGCGGCACATGGAATATAAAGCAGACAAAACACCATTAGACAGAAGGCGTTAAGAGGGCCAAAACCAATATTCTTCAGAGCAGTATAGAACGCAGTCATCCCCTCCGGGGAACTGGCGTTGACAATGCCAAACAGCACAGCGCAGCTGGACACTACCACTTCCTTAGCGGAGATACCGGCAATCAGCGCCACGGCAATCTGCCAGAATCCCAGGCCAATGGGAATAAAGAACGGGGTGAGCCATTTGCCAATCACCGCACCGAAGCTTCCTGTCATATCGGGAGTATACCCTTGCGGACCGAAATTCAGCAGAGCCCAGATGATCAGGGTGGCCAGGAAAATCGTGGTTCCGGCCTTTCCCAGATAATCCTTTACCTTTTCCCACACATAGATGGCTACCGTATGTGTATCCGGCAGCTTGTACTCCGGCAGTTCAATCATCAAATAGTTGACGCTCTTCTTCCGATCCAGCAGATGAATAAAAGCTGATACGACAATGGCCACAACAATACCGATGAGGTACATAGAGTAGGCCACTACCATGGCGTTATCAGGAAAAAACATCTCCGAGAACAAGATATAAATGGTCAGCCGGGCGTTGCAGCTCATAAACGGAGTGACCAGCATAACCTTGAAGCGGTCCCGCCTGTTTTCAAGCGCACGGGAGGCCATGATGGCAGGAACGGTACAACCGAACCCCAGCAGCATGGGAATGAAAGCTTTTCCAGAGAGACCCAGCCTGCTCATGATCCCTTCCATCACATAGGCTACACGAGCCATGTATCCACTGTCTTCAAGCAGAGCCAGGCAAAGGAACAGGATCAGGATATTAGGCAGAAAGGTAACGATGGTACCGACACCGCCGATGATGCCGTCCACCACCAGGGAAGTGAGAATATCTCCTGCCTTTATCGCCGTAAGTCCTGATGCCGCAGCATCGGAAAGCCAGCTGATCGCGAGCTCAAGATATCCCTTGAGCCAGTCGCCCACAGTAAAAGTCAGGAAAAAGGTGACTGCCATGATCATAAGAAAAACAGGGATTCCCCACACCTTGCTGGTCAAAAGCCTGTCCGCTTTTTCAGTGAGGACATCCTGGCGTTCCTTATAAAGCAGCACTTCACGGATGATTTCCCCGATGAAATCATATTTCTGGTTAATGATGTCCGACTCATAGCTGCGGTCCAGTACCTGAGGCAGATCCACCGGATACTTCTCCGTAATCTCCTTGTCCCCTTCCAGCAGCTTTAAAGCATGCCAACGGTAGTTTTTCAGATCAGGATACCGATTCTTCAGTTCAGGGATAATCATGTCGATCTTATCCTCGATCTCGTCAGAATAGACCATTGCGTACTCCGCATGATGGTTATGCCGGTGCTGAGATACCGTCTTATGCTCATGGATCAGGCGGTCCGGCCCGGTGCTGTCCTTATGATGGATGGCTGCGTGGAGCAGCACATCCAGCCCCCGCCGCTGGCGGGCAGATACGGGTATCACCGGTATACCAAGCATTTCCGGCAGACGGTGCAAATCGATCTCCATGCCGCGCTTCTCAACAATATCCATCATATTCAGCGCCATTACGACCGGCTTGCCCAATTCCAACAGCTGCAGGGTTAAATAAAGGCTCCGCTCCAGGGAGGAGGCGTCCACTACGTTGATGATGACATCCACTTCATCGCTTAAAATGAACCGGCGGGCTACCATCTCCTCCATGGTATAGGAAGTCAGACTGTATGTACCCGGCAGATCCACCAGATGGATATTAAGGTCATGATCCTTAACGGCCCCTTCCACCTTTTCTACCGTAACGCCGGGCCAGTTGGCTACCTTCAGATTTGCTCCGGTATATGCGTTAAATAACGTCGTCTTGCCGCAATTGGGGTTTCCAATAAAACCTATTGTCATTTCGCGCTCATTCATTCCGCCCCACCTTCCTTCACCTCAATATTCCTCGTAATATTGTATCCCAGGGCAAATCGGGTCCCTCGAAGTCTGATGATCAGTATTCCCTTCCCCTTACGATTCAATATGGAAACCGGGGTTTCCCGGGTCATCCCCAATGCCTCAAGACGGCGCTCCAACTGGAAAGGAAGATGGATATTTTCCACCACATAGGTATGTCCTGTTTGGGCATCCTTTAACAGCATTCTCTACACCTCCAAAAATGTATTGAGGAAAAAGCGGCGCAGGCATTTTATCTCCACAACCGATGTGAGATGCAGGCACGCACAATTGCCGCAACGCCGTCCTTACAGGAAAAGCTCATTGCTCTTCTTTTCGGAACAGGCTTTTTTTATTGCCATTGCCGCTACAGAAACCATGGCGCTGTTCACCTTACGGGCTGACTGCGGACAAACTGAAATGCAGCGCATACAGGAAATACATTTTTTCCCGTCTGTCTCCCTTGGATTTTCCCGGCTGATTGCCTGCGCAGGGCACTTTTCAGCACAAAGGCCGCACGCATTACATTTGTGGTCAGCCTTGGGAACCAGACCTGCGCCTCCGGCTTTTTTATATGGACGATTTCCTGGAATCTGCGGAGCAGACATATCTGCATTGCTTATTTTTTCAAGGATTTTTTCAGCAAAGCCCTGCAGCTGGGTCCTATCCTCCTCATCCGGCCGCCCTGTCGCATATTGATGCATGATGGAATGCTCCGCAATGGCCGCAATCCCGGCGATTACCTGAAAGCCGCTCTTTGCTGCAGCATCATTCAGTTCAATCAGGGTATCCTCATATGCCCGGTTTCCATACACACAAACAGCAACGCACATGGCCCCATTGCCATGGATTTTTTCCAGCCTTTCGACAGCCAATGCAGGAACACGTCCCCCAAAAGAAGGTACCGCAATAACAGCAATATCCTCTTTCTCCAGGCTGATTGCCGCAAAATCCGTTTTGGGATCAGATAAATCTATTTTTCTGGCAGGCTTATCCCATTTCAATGTAATGGTATCTGCAACTTTCTGTGTCCCACCGGTTGGGCTGAAAACGATTTGAAAAACACTCATGGCGATTCCTCCTGTAATATTTAATTTTACACCTGAATTTTATTATAATCAGCACAAGATATAATGTCAATGTTTACAAGGCCTGGGTTCGGCATTGTTTACAGGGCCTGAATTTCGCATTATAATATTTGTATAAAGATAAAGTTCTTTAAGAAAGTGAGATAATATGCATATCAGTACAAAATGCTCCGTTGCGCTTCATTGCCTTCTCTTTATTTATGAGTATGGAGAAAAAACAAAAGTCACCAGTGAACTTTTATCCCGTTCCACAGGTATGAATGCTGTTACCATCCGGAATATTATGAGTGCGTTGAAGCGTGATGGAATCATATCCGTAAAATACGGGACGGGCGGCGCAACGATGAACTGTGCTCCCGATGACATTAACCTATACCGTGTGTGCAAAGCACTGGAACCGGATTTCCTGTCCAAATTGATAGGTGTTCATTCGGATCCTTCTTCCTTATGCCCTGTTGGACTGAATATCCATTCGGTCCTTGACCGCTCTTACGAAAAAATACGGGATGATTTGAAAAAAAGTCTGGAAGAAATTACCCTGGGAAAGATTGTTTCCGACTATCATACCTGTATCCGGGAATGCCCCCGCTAAATTCAATAAAGCCTTACACCAGAAAAGTCAGCGGACAGAAAGTTCCGGCCGGTTTCCCATATGCCTCACCTGTATAAAAGATTATTCAGGAAACGAAAGAAGCAATCTGTTCCCCGTCATGCAGACCTTTTTGGTAAAACTGCTTCATAGCCTCTGTATCCTGTGTCAGTGTATCCATACCACAGGTATTATCCGGCGCTACGATCAAAAGCCTGCCCTGAGCTTCATATTCTTTGGCCAATTCAACCTGTCTGTTGTATCGATCAGCGCGCAGCTTCAGCCCCTCAGCAGCTTTCGGATACTTCCTGTGAATCATAAAAGCAAGCTTTCGATCTTTTCCCGAAGTCCGGATAAAATCCTCTGGTTTTGTCAAAATCAGAACCACCTTATCACAGCCTGTTGAAAATGCTTTCATAACTGGAATCGGATCACTAAGAGCTCCGTCATAATAAGGAACACCATCAATCCAATAAGGCAGGCAGACAAAAGGGATGGAACACGACGCTTTCAAAACATCATAATCCGTGAATACTCCACATAAAAATGGTAATTACGGCCCTTCTGTCCGGCTAAATAGGAAGCGACATTCGCGCTGCCCGCAGAAACGCCAATCCCGACATCAAAATGAATCCCATCATCCAGACAACGATCCAATACTCCTGCGGCATATATACCTCTCAAGCCTCCACCCACATCCACAACAGCAGTTTTCACAGTATTCACTACCTTTCCTGACACAGATATTGCAGTTCCGCTTTATCGCCAGTATTTGTGAGACAAACATGCCCGCACAATCGTAGCCACACCATCACAAATCAGCAAAAGCCCTGCTAAAGCACTTAATGCGAACAGATTGGCAACCGGATCGAAAAGGGAGAAAAAACCTGCCACGGCCATCAGTACACCCAGCGCAGTCAGCCAGCCCCAGCCCCGGACGCCCAAATTCTGCAATTCAAATGAATTTACAAATTGATTTATTCCGGAAAACAGAAGCCACATACTAAAAATAAAGGGCAGCGACAACAGTGTAAATGCCTGATTAAACAGCAAAAACAGGGACAGCAGCACCGTAAGGATTCCATCTGCCAGAAACCATCCCGCGCCGATCATGTACTGATTACATTTCGCGAAAATCACGATATCAATAATGCCAGAAATCAACAGAACAATCCCCAGATACAAAGACAACGACAGCAGTCCGACATCCGGATTGCACAGACAATAAATCCCTGCGATGATAAGAAGTACACCAACTATGATCCACAAAATACGCGATACCGTTCGACTCATAAAAAACGCTCCTTCCACTTATTAGTCATATTTTTTTGAGTTATTTCAGTTCCTCTTTGAAGCCGGAAAAGCCGGCCGATTTACCTGCCTCATTCTTCAGACTTATTCGTAAATTTCATATTTGCATAAACTTTTTCCATCCGTTCATCAGGGAACCGTTCGTCTACCCATTCCCAAAACACATTGGATGGTTCGATCCCCTCTATCCGCCGGGTCCATCGAAACATGGCAATCCCTGACATGAGGATATTAAAGGCAAAAAAAACTGTCAGCAGCCAGGTGATCGTTTTTCCCATTCGATTGGGGATTTTCAGAATCCATTTGGCAATTCTCGGATAAAGGTTTTTGATCCAGAATACACTGAGCAGTCCCCAAAATATAGAATACAGCAGGCAAATCCTCCCATTGATGTTAAACGGCATATTGCTGTAATCCCAGGAACGGGACCCCAGCACCAATTCTTCTCCCCAGGAACACACATATTCCAGTACGCTCCCTACCAGCATACCGCCTATAAAAGAGAGCCAGCTTCCCCGATTTCGGTATTTGTAAAGACATACTGTCAACAATACAGCCCCCGCGCCATACAAAGGATTAAACGGGCCATATACAAGGCCAGCCCGGCTTTCCATATATCCTCTCGTAAGCAGGCACCACAGCATCTCAACGACTACACCGGCGAAGCTTCCAATGTAAGCGATCAGCAACAGTTTATATATATTCATTCCTCTGGCAAAAAAATGGACCGACTGCTTTTCTTTTAAATCTATGGCAGCGTTAGTCGGCGGTGCCGGAAAAAACCGATGCTTCTTTTTCTGACGTTTTATATCCTTCCATCGCCCACGCATTTCATCACGTATGGAATATGTCTGTGTCCACGCTTTCAACAAATTGTTTGACGCTCTTTTTAATGACTCTTCTTTCTGCAAAATCTCTTCTTTAGGCGTATTTCCCTGGAGCATTCTCAGGTAATAAGAGGATAGCTCTTCTTCTGTTTTTTCCACAGTGTCCAACATCCTGCAGCTTTCCGTTTCAATTTCCGAGACATAAGAGAGTTCTGCCGCATTTGAATGAGCCCTTCCCCGCAAAAGTCTCTTCATCCTCTTTTCCATGTAACATTCTCTCCTCTTACTCTGTACGCAGCGCCACAACCGTATCCTTCATAGAGCGTCTATTGTATCGCAATAATCAGAAGCAGCACGGGAGCTTATATAGCGCCGCTGAGCCTGTACCATTTTTCTGCAGGTACCTTCATCACATAATTTATCCAACGCCTCGGTCAATTCCGTCCCGGGCTTGGGAACATACAGGCTCATGCCATGGTTTGCAAAATATTCAGCATTACTCGTCTCACAGCCTGGTATAGGAGAAAGGTGGATTAATGGCACACCGCATACTGCGGCTTCTGTTGACGACAAGCCTCCAGGTTTTGTAATAAAAATATCAGTCGCTTTCAAATATAGCGCCATTTTGTCTGTATAACCCAGAATGTCAATTTGTCCATCACTGTCATATCGTTCTGTAAGCTGCTCATATAATTTCCGGTTATTTCCGCAAATAATTGTAAGCCTGTATTCCTGATTTACATTCAGAAAGTCACGCAGAACTGCTGCCGCTTCTAAAAGCTGTCCAGCCCCCATACTGCCGCCAGACAGCAAAATATACTTTTTGCCTTCAACCCATCCCAGTTTTTTCCGGGATTCAGCCCTGTTTTCCACTTCTGTAAACTCCATGCGCACTGGAATCCCATAGTTTAAAATCTTCTCCTGCGGAATTCCCTTAGAAACAAACTCCCCTTCCAGATCCGAAGCCGGAATCCCGTAATAATCACAGACAGTCTCTTCGAAAAAAGGCGTACATGTATAATCTGTAGCTATCAGGATCGTTTTCGGCAGAGTACATTGCTTCTGTACCAGATGGGCTAATATTTGAGCCGGAAACATATGGGTCATAACAATACATTCAAATGAATGTACCTGCAGGTAATCCTCCATTTCCTCTGCCAGCCTGCCATTTGCCCAATAAACAGGAGAATGAACCGGCAATTTTTCATATGCCTCCCCTAAAGCATACAATGCTCCAAAGCTTCTGGGCGAATGTTGTACCAATTTGATATAACTGTTTCCCACGATACCGGCCGTATTTTTTCCTGCTAAAATAAGAGGGTCCATCATCGTCACATCATGGCCTCGTTTTTCCAGTTCCTCAGCCATAGCAAGCGCGGCCGTATGATGACCTCCTCCTGTATCACAATATAAGACCAATACTTTCATAATTTATATCACCTTTAAATATCATAAAGCTTTACTGATTTCCTTTCCAAATGCCCCAGGACCCACATTTGAAGGCAATAACCGTGGAGTCAGAAGACAATAACTTTTCATCCAATGCAGCCAAAAGATTTAATCCTCATTTCTCCCGGATATGCTCTCAAATCTTTAAAATTATATCACAACAGTTGTCGCATTAACAACATACAGTTTCATTGTATAAAGATGTAAAAACAACAAATCAAAGTTATATGTTTCTTAAAATATTGGAAAACGCACAAAATGCACAGATCACAAAAAGATTCCCCCTTGACAAGAGCGGATTATGGAATTACGATACAAAGAGACATTTGTTGCACTTGCAACATATATTCCATTCACAACAAGGAGGGGGTAAAAAATATGAAAGAGAATCAAAGGACGACTGTTACAAAACGCATGCTGAAAGAGGGACTGCTGCGTCTCCTTAAGATAAAACCGCTTGATAAAATCAGTATTGTAGAACTATGCAATGAGTCCGGCATCAACCGCACTACATTTTACCGACACTATGAATTTCCTGCTGATCTCCTGAAGGAAATGCAGGCTGATTTTGTTGAAGAAATGCAAAATTCCTTAAAAAAGCCTATGACAGAAAAAGATCTGACACTGATCATTGACTATCTACAGCAAAATTCCGAATTGGTTTCCCTGTTTATCTGCTATAATTCCGACACGGAATGGACAGATATGTTCCATACTCTCTACCAAAATATTTATGGCACGGAAAATCTAAAATTCTTTGATGCAGAAAGCCAGGAACTATTTTTCACTTTTCTCTCAGGCGGCACTTACTTTTTGCTCCGCCAATGGCTAAGCAAGAAAGATCATAAAACGTCCGAAGATATTACATCCATTATTTTAAGTATTCTAAACAGAAATATTTTATTTTAAAATCGAAATATGTCCCCATTAAGTGATGAACTAACATCAGTTTTCCGTACGCCAAACGCGGAACCCGCTTTCATGTCTTTTGGCACAAAAAATCCGGTATTTTCTTCAACTTTCCCTGAGAAAGTGGTATAATACCTGAAACCATATAAGAAATGAGGTGCATGGCAATGAGTAAGTTTGAGGACAGAAATTATTTTAACACCTTCGCCGAAGGCAAAAAGGAAGGACTTTCCGAAGGGATCAAAGGAGCCGTCGATCTGCTCCGCCAGGCAGGGGTAGATGACGCGGCCATCATTTCCGGGATCATGCAGCAGTTCAACCTTCCGAAGGCTGAAGCCGAAGACTATGTTGGGAAATGACGTTGCAAAAGGAAAATTATGTCAGCGGGAAAGGGAAACAACTTGTGATCCTGTTTATAAGTTGAAGACACAAAAAAGGACGGTATCAGGACCGCCCTTTCGTATATCATTCAATAGAGATGTATTTATTTTCTTCCACTGCAGGAGTGGCTTCCGCATTTTTCTTAGGAACGACCAGTTTCAAAGTGCCATGATGGAAGCTTGCCTTAATGTCAGACTGTTCCACATCACTTCCCACATAGAAGCTTCTGCTGCAATAGCCGGTGTAACGCTCCTTGCGAAGGACTTTGCTGTTGTCTTCAGGTTCTTCGCCTTTCTCCGCAGTCACGGTCAGATAGCCGTTGTCCAGCTCTACCTTAACCTCATCCTTCGTGTAACCGGGAAGGTCAATCTCAACTTCGTAGCAATCGTTCTTTTCCTTCACATCGGTCTTCATCATCCGGGCTGCCCTTCTGGCAACCGAGGTATCATTTCTGATCTCTTTCTTCAGAGCTTTACTCAGCTTCTTTTCGTACTTCGGATCATAATAGGTGTAATAAGGGGTAAACCAGTCATCAAAGAAATTATCAAACATATCATCAAACCACATAAATCATTCCTCCAATCTGTCTGAAAATTCAAGTCTTCAACTAAATCTATCGAAAGCCGTTCGGGATAAACCCTCCCGGCAGAAACATTCAAAATTATCTATAAGAACCGGATCCGGAAACCGGTCCGGGGATACTATCGCTTTTCATCAAGGCCGACGGTTCATCGCCGTCGGTCATGCTTCACTCATTACCCTTCAATGGCAATGGTCTTGTTCTCTTCCACGGCAGGTTTCTCTTCCTTCTTCGGGATCGTCACCTTCAGAGTGCCATTTTCAAATTTGGCTTTTACTTCATCCTGCTTCACAGCATCGCCTACATAGAAACTTCTGCTGCAGGAGCCGCTGTAACGCTCTTTCCTGATGTACTTACCATCCTTATCTTTTTCATCATTGTTCTTATTGGCCGAAGCACTGATGGTCAGGTAGCCGTTTTTCAATTCGGCCTTTACATCACCTTTATCAACACCAGGCATATCAATATCCAGCTCATAGCTGTTATCTGTCTCTTTCACATCCGTTCTCATCATTCTTGCTGACGGAGCTGTAGTAAACGGAAAATCCATCCAATCATCAAATAAATCTTCACCAAAAACGCTGGGTACTAACATAAGTCATCTCTCCTTTTTGAATTAGATTTTCTTTTGATTTTCTTGAACTCCGGCGGCGGTACGAATTCCTGGAACCTTTTCGGTTTCCTCTTTTCTGTACCCCTTTCCTTTGTTCTAGCTGTAATATAACACCTGCTATTAGCACTGTCAAGAGGTGAGTGCTAATAAAATTGTGAACTTTCTGTGTTCTGTGCCTTATCTCCCATAGTTATAAAGTGGGGCGCCGCTTCAGCAAATGGAAAGCAGCGCCCCTTGTTTCATTTCAGATTATGACAGGTTGATACGCCATTGCATCGGACAATATTTCTCCTGTCATGTTTTGTTATTTCAAATAGGTTCTAAAGAAAGTTTCCAGCCTATCAAACGGAATGGCATCTTTTCCGCCGCCGTCATACAAATCCGTATGCGTTGCGCCGGGAATGACAAGCAGTTCTTTGTTTTCCGGGTTGGGGTTTCCTTTCATCATATTGTCATAGGCATCTTTGCCGAAGTAGAAGGAATGGGCCGCGTCCCCATGCAGAATCATCACGGCGGAACGTATCTCGTGGCTGTACATCAAAATCGGCTGGTTCATAAAAGACATACAGCCGGTCACGTTCCAGCCGCCGTTGGAATTGAGCGAACGGGGATGGTAGCCGCGCTGCGTCTTGTAGTAGTCGTGGTAGTCCTTCACATAGAACGGGGCATCTTCCGGCACAACCTCCGCCACACCGCCGCCCAGCGCATATTCGCCGGATTGGTAATCCCTAATTCTCTGTGCGTTCAATGCGACTTTTTTGTTGTAGCGGGCTTCCTCGCTGTCCTCGGCGTCAAAGTAGCCATTGGCGTTGACACGGGCCATGTCATACATCGTAGATGCAACCGTAGCCTTCACGCGCGTATCTAAGGCGGCGGCGTTCAGCGCCAGACCACCCCATCCGCAGATACCCAGGATACCGATCCTCTCCGGATCCACATCTGCTCGAAGCGACAGATAATCTACCGCAGCCTGAAAGTCCTCCGTGTTAATATCCGGGGAAGCCATATACCGGGGGCTTCCTCCGCTTTCCCCTGTAAAAGAGGGATCAAACGCAATCGTCAGAAATCCCCGTTCTGCCAATGTCTGCGCGTATAGCCCAGCGCACTGCTCTTTGACCGCACCAAAGGGGCCGCACATGGCAATCGCCGCCAGTTTGCCTTCAGCGTTCCTGGGCCGGTACAGATCAGCCGCCAGCGTGATGCCGTAGCGGTTGTGAAAAGTGACCTTGCTGTGATCGACCTTGTCGCTTTGAGGGAATGTCTTATCCCATTCCTGTACCATGTTTAAGGTGTTCTCCATTTTATTTACCTCCCGTTGTTCGTAACCGTTTTTCTTTTTCCATGTTTCTTACTAAATAATCCAGGCAGTCAACACGTTCCTGACTTTTGTGCAGGGTATCCATTAAACCGCAGCGATGCCTTCGCAGCTTTTTCACAGCGTCCTGAATCTGCCCGTTTTCATAAAGTCTACACACATCTGCGATTTCTGCTTCCCCGCAGCCTGCATCTTTGAGATTTTGAATCAAATCATCCGTAAGACCACCTCCCTGTTTTCATTTTAAGTCCTTGCCATTTTTTGCGCTAATGGCTATAATTTATATCATGAAATAATTTTTTGGCATATCAGAAAGGAAAACGATATGGAGCTGCGAACGATGAGATATTTCCTTGCAGCAGCAAGAGAGGAAAACATGACACGAGCGGCAGAATTACTTCATGTTACCCAGCCGACACTTTCCAAACAATTAAAATCTCTTGAAGACGAATTGGGAAAAAAGCTATTTATTCGGCACAGCTTCAGCATACAACTTACAGAAGAAGGGGTTTTGCTAAGAAAACGTGCGGAAGATTTGGTCAGGATGGCGGACAAAATTACGGAAGAATTTCACACACTGGATGATCTATCTGGCGGAGAAATTTTCTTAGGGCTGGCAGAATCCTATCAAATCCGCCGTATTGCCGCGGTGATCCGAACGCTCAAAAACATATACCCTGATTTACGTTACCATATTACCAGTGGCGATACCGAACAGGTCACTGAAAAGCTGAACAAAGGAATCATTGATTTTGCAGTGCTGGCTCAAGAGCCCGACACATCCAGGTATCATTCTCTCAAATTTCCGGATTCCGATTTGTGGGGCGTTGTTATGCCAGCCAGCTGCCCTATGGCGCAAAAAGAAACGATCCGCATGGAGGACTTAATTGGCTTACCTCTGTTCTGCTCAGAGCAGGGCTGGCACAATGATATCACAAAGTGGTGCAATAACCGCATTGACCAACTGCATCTCGAAGGATCATTCCGTCTTTCTTATAATGGCTCTCTTTTTGTGAAAGAGGGGCTTGGATATCTTCTGACGTTTGAGCATATCATAAATACAAGCCCGGATAGTGGGCTGGTTTTCCGTCCCCTTGCGCCGAGACTCGAGACAAACATATACCTGATCTGGAAAAAGTATCAAGTTTTCACACCAATTTCAGAACGTTTTCTTGAAATGCTAAAATTGAACTTTGATAGCTGAAATCAGACGCATTTTCAGTATCTCCGTTCAAAACGATTATACGGAATAATATGGTGTAGTAAGCGCCTTTCAGATTTGTAAACCCATTGATTTTACTGCCTTACCTGCGGGGATAAGGATCAATTTACCTTTACATCCCCATTTCTGAACTGCCCGGGCGACATATGATATTTTTTCTTAAAAAGCCTGCAGAAATAACTGAAATTTTCAAAACCACAGGACTCACTGACGCGGGCAAGGGACTGGCCGCCCACCGTTAACAGCTGGGCCGCCATGGTCAGCCGGTACTGATTCAGATACTCGGTGGGCGCCTGGTTGATGACCGCGCGAAAACAGCGGAAGCACTCACGCCTGCTGATCCCCCCTGCCTCGGCGATCTGGTTCACGGTTATGGGTTCCGGGTAATGCTTCTGGATAAATTCCAGCATCTTCTGTATCCGGAATGCCTGGGTAAAATCAAAATTGCAATTTGATGCAAAGTCTGTCTGACGGTGGATTCTGTGAAGCAGTTCCTTCCATATCCCGCAGATCAACTCGAGGCTGCTCAGCTCAAAATCCCTGTCCTTTTGGTTCAGTTTATGGAATTTACGGTAAAGATCCAGCATCCCTGCATCTTCCTTTTTCTCCTGGAAAAGGAAAAAACCTGTCACATGGGAATGAAGGACCGGCAGGACGATCTTCTGATAGATATTCCCGAAGACGGGATTGATAAAAAAGCCCGGCAGCATCCCGAAAGTAAAGATTTCCGTACCCCTCATCATCTGCCTGCAGCCATGGAACACTCTGGAATTGATAAAGAAGCCGTCCCCCGGCTTTATGATGCGCTGAAGCCTGGAGGCAGGATCTTGCAGAAGATAATATTCCAGCTCTCCTTTTAAAAGCAGCCCGAATTGGAACTCCGAATGCCAGTGGCAGGCAATCTCCCCCTTCTGGTAATCATCCAGAGAATTTTTCAGACGTAATACAGGGAGCTCTCCTTCCTGATAGCGGTGGGACTCCATCCTGTTTTCATCCACGATCAAAGTTTTGCAGCCCATAAACTTTCTCCTGTCGTATGGCACAACTTTAACAATTTCTGGCACGATCGTTTCTTTCCATTTTCCCCCCGCGATTCTATCATTATAGAGTACAAAACCGCAAACAGTCAACGCGGAAATTTACAAAAGAAAAGAGGGAAACATCATGAGTGAAGAAGTAAAAAAGCCTATGTCCATCAAAAAGAAATGGGGACTTCTGGTAGCAATGGCACTTGTATTCGGTTTGATTGCCGGCGGCACCATGTATGGTGTAAACCTTCTGGGCAATAAAATCTACAGCCCTGAAAGTACGGACGGGAGCAATGCCAATATTCCCCAGACCAGTACCATACAGGTTGTAAATTCCGATGAAGGAAGCACTGTCGTAGAGGTTGCCAAAAATGCCATGCCATCCGTAGTCACCATCTCCACCATGTCAGTAGAGGAAATGCGGAGCTTTTTCGGCGGCACCATGCAGTATGAGGTGGAAGGAGCCGGGACCGGCGTGATCGTGGGAAAAAATGATTCAGAACTGCTGATTGCGACAAATAATCACGTCGTTGAGGGCGCGAACAGCCTCTCCGTGGGATTTGTGGATCAGAGTTCCGTCGCCGGAGAGATCAAGGGCACCGATGTCAACAACGACCTTGCCGTGGTAGCGGTAAAGCTCTCCGACATTCCCGAAGAAACTTTGAATAATATCAAGATCGCGACCATCGGAGATTCCGATGATCTGGAACTGGGCGAACAGGTTGTTGCCATCGGAAACGCCCTCGGCTATGGCCAGTCCGTGACCAGCGGCGTTGTCAGCGCACTGAACAGGGATCTGAGCCTGACTGACGAGAGCGGCGTAACGATCAATTCCACCGGGCTGATCCAGACGGATGCCGCCATCAATCCTGGGAACAGCGGCGGTGCCCTGCTGAACATGAAGGGCGAGCTGATCGGGATCAATGAGGCCAAGACGGGATCCTCTTCTTCCGGCAGTTCCGTGGATAATATCGGATTTGCCATTCCGATCGACAAAGCCGAACCCAGCCTGAAGGAAATGATGAACCTGACCACCAGGGAAAGAGTAGATTCCAGCCAGGCCTCCTATATGGGGATCGAAGGCCAGACCGTATCTTCCGATGTGACGCAGCTCTATGGGATCCCGGCCGGCGTGATCGTGACGAACGTAGTCGCCGGAGGCCCCGCCGATAACGCCGGCATCCAGGCAGGCGATGTCATCACGGCATTTGACGGCCGTTCCGTGCTCAGCATGGACCAGTTAAAGGATACCCTGGAATATTACGCCGCAGGCGAGCAGGTTTTGGTCACGGTACAGCGCGCAGACAACGGCCAGTACCGGGAACAGCTGCTGCAGATCACACTGGGTGCTGCACAGGATGCGCAGCAGAGCGGATCGGCTCCGGCTGAGACTGAGCCTGCTGAAACCGGATCGGCTCCCGCCGAAACAGAAACGGAATCCACAGAATCATGAAGAAAATGATCTTAGTTACTTCTCCGCCTGCCTGCGGGAAAACCTACATCTCCAAAAAGCTGGCAGAAAACCTGAAGCATGTCGTCTATCTCGACAAGGATACACTGATCCCATTATCCAACCGTGTTTTCATTGCCGCCGGGGAAGAAATTAACAGAAGCTCAGATTTTTTTGAAAAAAATATCCGCGATTATGAGTATGAAGCCATCGTGGATATCGGGGCGGAAGCGTTGGAATATGATGATATCGTCCTCATCAACGCCCCATTTACCAGGGAAGTCCACAGCGAAGAGACGATGGAGCGGTTCCGCACCAAGCTCCGCCAGAAGAACGCAAAGCTGGTCGTTATCTGGGTCGTTACCAGCCCGGAGGTCTGCCACGAAAGGATCGTCAAGCGTAATTCCGACCGGGATACCTGGAAACTGAATCACTGGGATGAATATATCAAAACCGTTGATTTTTCCATCCCCGCGCCGCTGAAACGTCTGGATGCCGGACACGATCTGCTCCTGTTCTATAACTCTTCCGATGAAGAATTTGATCAGTCCATGAAAACGATCCTTCCCAAACTTGAGGAAGACTGAAAAAAATAAGAGGCTGCCGGTTAATACCAATTTTAGCCTCTGACATGCAGGGAAGAGATAATCCCGGGGAATTCGGGCTTTATGAAAGCCCAAATTCTCTGCGGGACTGTCTCTTCCTTTTTCTCATGATGTATAAACCGTTGGTAATTCATGATATTCCTGCCTGTCGCATATCCCTTCTTATTTCCTCATCGTGCTAAAAATGTAAATATAAGGCGGCTTCCTGGACAGGATCATTACTAATCTCCCTGATTCTTACTTTTCTACATATCTAAAAGTGATATTTTAAACATTCTAAAAAACGGCAAAACACCACTTAGCTGTATATTTTTCACAAACTAAATGGTGTTTTGTCCTGTCTTATAACGTTGTATTTGGTTATATTACCTTAAAACCAGCATTTACTTATAATTAACGATCTTCCCGAAATCAGGCTTCAGGGATGCGCCGCCCACCAGGCCGCCGTCGATGTCAGGCTGAGCGAAAAGCTCGGGAGCCGTAGCCGCATTCACAGATCCGCCATACTGAATGCGGATTGCTTCTGCAGTTGCCTCATCATAGATCTCGCCGATGCACGCACGAATCGCCGCGCATACCTCCTGCGCCTGCTCGGTGGTAGCGGTTTTGCCGGTTCCGATTGCCCAGATGGGCTCGTAAGCGATGACAGCGGTCTTCGCCTGATCAGCCGTTACATTCAGGAACGCGATCTTGATCTGCTGGCGGATCCAGTCGATGGTGATTCCCTGCTCTCTCTGAGTGAGGGACTCGCCGCAGCAGATGATGGGAGTAAGGCCGTGCTCGAAAGCCTTAAGAACCTTCTTGTTCACGGTCTCATCGGTCTCAGCGAAATACTCTCTTCTCTCGGAATGTCCGATGATGACATATTTCACGCCCGCATCGGTCAGCATGTCAGGAGCGATCTCGCCGGTATAGGCGCCCTTCTCCTCGAAATACATATTCTCAGCGCCGATCTCAATGTTGCTTCCCTTTGCAGCCTCTACAGCAGGAATGATGTCGATGGCAGGCACGCAGAATACCACGTCAGCCTCATCTGTAACCACAAGGGGCTTTAAGGTATTGATCAGCTCAACAGCCTGGCTGGGAGTCATATTCATCTTCCAGTTGCCAGCAATAATTTTTCTTCTTGCCATGATAATGGCCTCCTTTGATTTTCTTTTCTCTGCCATGGAAGGTCAGATACACAAATGTCACGCTCCGCATGAACCCACACGAAGCGCGCATTCGTTTTCTTTATCTCTTATTTATCGTTTGCCGCAGCTACGCCGGGAAGCTCCTTACCCTCAAGGAATTCCAGGGAAGCGCCGCCGCCGGTGGAGATATGGGTCATCTTGTCGCCGAAACCGAGCTGGTTAACGGCAGCTGCGGAATCACCGCCGCCGATGATGGTGGTAGCATCCGTCTCAGCAAGAGCCTTCGCAACAGCGATGGTTCCCTTTGCAAGAGTAGGATTCTCAAATACGCCCATGGGTCCGTTCCACACTACGGTCTTGGCAGCCTTGGCAGCCTCTGCGAACTCCTCAGCGGACTTAGGTCCGATATCCAGTCCGATCATATCGGCAGGAATCGCATCCGCCGCATAAACGGTAACATCGATATCAGCATCGATCGGGTTCGGGAAAGACTTTGCGCATACAGCGTCAACGGGAAGCAGCAGCTTCTTGCCGAGCTTTTCAGCCTTCTCCATCATTTCCTTACAGTAATCGATCTTCTCGTCATCCACCAGGGAAGCGCCGATCTCATAACCCTTCGCCTTCAGGAAGGTGAAAGCCATTCCGCCGCCGATGATCAGAGTATCGCACTTCTCAAGCAGGTTGGAGATTACGTTCAGCTTGTCCGCAACCTTTGCGCCGCCGAGAATGGCAACGAAGGGTCTTACCGGATTCTCAACCGCATTGCCCAGGAAGTTGATCTCCTTCTCCATCAGATAGCCGACAACAGCGGTATCAACCAGCTTTGCCACACCTACGTTGGAGCAGTGCGCTCTGTGAGCGGTTCCGAATGCGTCGTTTACAAATACATCGCAGAGGGAAGCCAGATCCTTGGAGAAAGCCTCTCCGTTCTTGGTCTCTTCCGCTCTGTAACGGGTGTTCTCCAGAAGGATCACATCTCCGTCTTTCATGGCAGCAACGGCAGCTCTTGCGTTGGGGCCCACTACTTCGGGATCTGCTGCGAACTTCACTTCCTGACCGAGCAGCTCGGAAAGGCGCTTTGCAACGGGAGCCAGAGACAGTTCCGGCTTAGGCTCTCCCTTGGGCTTTCCGAGATGGGAGCAAAGGATTACCTTTCCGCCGTCAGCGATCAGCTTTTTGATGGTGGGAAGCGCTGCAACCAGACGGTTCTCATCGGTGATCTTTCCATCCTTCAGCGGAACGTTGAAGTCACATCTGCAGAGAACTCTTTTTCCCTTTACGTTGATATCATCAATCGTTTTCTTATTTAATGACATGGTGAAAACCTCCTTGACTGCGGGACCGGCCCGCAAAATAAAAGAACGGACGGTGCTCTGTGCAGCATCCGTTAAAAAAGGGTCCGGTCCTTTTCAGACCGGACCCTTAATGAGCCTATGCCTTTCACAAACGAACTGATTAAGCGTTCAGCAGCTTGCCGAAGTGCTTGATGGTACGAACCATCTGGCTGGTATAGGAATTCTCGTTGTCGTACCAGGAAACAACCTGTACTTCAGCAGTGTTCTCGTCGATGGGCAGAACCATGGTCTGAGTAGCATCGAACAGAGAACCATATCTCATACCAACGATATCGCTGGATACGATCTCATCCTCGTTGTAGCCGAAGGACTCGTTAGAAGCAGCCTTCATGGCAGCATTGATGGACTCCTTGGTGGGCTGTCCCTTAACAACAGCGGTCAGGATCGTGGTAGATCCGGTAGGGGTAGGAACACGCTGAGCGGAACCGATCAGCTTGCCGTTCAGTTCAGGGATAACCAGGCCGATTGCCTTTGCAGCGCCGGTGCTGTTGGGAACGATGTTCACAGCTGCAGCACGGCTTCTTCTCTTATCACCCTTTCTCTGAGGGCCATCCAGAGTCATCTGATCTCCGGTGTAAGCATGGATCGTGCACATAATACCGCTCTGGATCGGGAATGCATCATTCAGAGCCTTCGCCATGGGAGCCAGGCAGTTGGTGGTGCAGGAAGCAGCGGAGATGATGTGATCATCCTTGCTCAGGGTCTCATGGTTAACATTGTAAACGATGGTAGGAAGATCGTTTCCGGCAGGTGCGGAAATCACAACGTGCTTAGCGCCGGCATCGATATGAGCCTGTGCCTTAGCCTTGGAGGTGTAGAAGCCGGTGCACTCCAGAACTACGTCAACATCAAGAGCCTTCCAGGGAAGATTCTTAGCGTCAGCCTCCTTATAGATCTTGATCTCCTTTCCGTCAACAGTGATGGAATCCTCACCGTAGGAAACCTTGTCAGCCAGTTCATATCTGCCCTGAGTAGAATCATACTTCAGCAGGTGAGCAAGCATCTCGGGAGAGGTAAGGTCGTTGATTGCAACGATTTCAAATCCCTCTGCGCCGAACATCTGTCTGAAAGCAAGACGTCCAATACGGCCAAAACCATTAATTGCTACTTTGACTGCCATTTTTAATTCCTCCTAAAAATGTTTTTTATAACATTCTGCCAGGCATAACAAAACACAACAAAAACCGCCATGCACAGCACGGCCTGTCCAAATTATGCTTGACAAAATTTTATCAGCAGAATCATTGTACCTAATTCATCTAAAAATATCAAGACGAAAATCAAAAAATATTGGAAAATGACCAGATTTTACAAAAAATTCAGATTTACCGTTATTTTCTCTCCTCACGCTTTCACACCTCATTGCCTTTTCCCGGTATCTGCGTTATACTCTCAGCATGCCATCTATTTTGATACCATCATGTAAAATATGTAAGAATGGCGGAAGGGAGAATATTATGGCAATTCAGGCCGACTATCACCTGCACTCCTCTTTTTCCGGGGATTCTGAAGCTCCCATGGAGACCATGATACGCAGGGGCATCGATCTTGGGCTTACCCGGATGTGTTTTACCGAACATATGGATTTTGATTTTCCGGTATCGGAGATTTCTCCTGCCGGATGCTTTGAAGTCAATACGGACTCCTATCTTTATGATCTTCTGAAATACAGAGAAATATACCGGAATAAAATACGGATTCTGTTCGGCGTGGAGCTGGGACTCCAGGCGCACCTCGTTCCGCTTCAGGCCGCTTTTGCGGCATCTAAGCCCTTTGATTTCATCATCGGCTCTTCCCATCTGTGCGCGGGAAAGGATCCCTATCAGCCTGATTTCTGGGAAGGAAGAAGCGAGGAAGAGGCGCTCCGCGAATATTTTTCTTCCATTATAGAGAACCTGGAAACCTTTACGGATTTCGATGTTTATGGGCACCTAGACTATGTGGTCCGTTATGCGCCTGAAAAGGATAAGAATTATTCCTACGAAAAATACTCGGATCTGTTTGAGAAAATGCTGGATCTGCTTCTGGAAAACGGGATCGGGCTGGAGGTCAATACGGGCGGCGTCCGTTACGGGCTTAAGGATCTGCATCCCTGCACCGCTCTGCTTCGCCGTTACCGCGAAAAGGGCGGAGAAATCGTTACCGTGGGTTCAGACGCTCATCGGCCTGAGGATCTCTGCCGGTCCTTCGACCGCGCAGAGGCAGTTTTAAAGGACTGCGGCTTCCGATATTACGCTGTTTTCGAAAACCGGACGCCGCAATTTATAAAGCTCTGACTGAAAAGGGCAGACGCATTCTTTTCCGTTTCCGGAAGCTGAAGCGCCTGCCTTTTTTGCGGCCTGAACGGCTGCCTGCTACTGCCCGCAGAGAACAATGATTTTATCCGGCGTGGTCTGCGGCGGAATGCTCCTTGTTGTCTGGCTGTAGAGCACCACCAGCGTATGACCTCCGGGATTTCCCATAAAGGTCTGATTGTTCTGCGTCACCACGACCGTAGAAGGAGCCAGATTCAGCTTCAATCCCTGATCGCTGCTTAAAAATACGTTGTTGAAATAGCCCACATATACCATCTGTCCTTCTGTCTGCGGCGCGATCACTGCCGCCACATACTGAGGCGGATAAATCAGGGGAGCCGCTGCGTTTCCGTTGTAAAAGACGGTAACCGGAAGGCTCTCATACAGGGTCGTGTAGTCCACCACGAAGGTGTCCGCGTTCATAAAGAAATTCACCACATTCCCCGATTCGTTCTCCACGGTAACCACCTGGGAACAGCCGTCGTATCTCCCCATATTCCCCGCCGTTTCAATGCTGGTAATTACCCCGGAAAAGGTCATATAAACCGGTCTCTGCGTCATGCCGAACTGATTATAACGAAAGTCCATGCTCAGCTTCCTTTTCTTCTTTTCATTACCATAATATGCGCACAGGGAAGCTCCGGTTACGAAGGGAAGGCTTTTTCTATTCCGGCTTCACCGCAAATACAAATCGGCAGTTATCCTCTGCCTTGATGCGGAATTCTTCATGCGCTCTCGCATTCAGGCTCCAGGTATCATCGCCGCCCACGCCGGTCTGTCTCCAGTTAATGCGGACTACCGTCTTATCTGAAGGAAGCAGGTCCTTCTGATGCTGTGCGGTCTCCATCTCCTCCGGCGTATAGGGAAGGACATTCGCCTCTACCACAGGAAGCCCCGTAAAGGTCAGGCATCCGCCGTTTCTTCCCGCAATGGAAAGCCGTCTTACATCCAGCATATTTCCACATTCCTGGGGAATCAGATAGGGCACCATCCGGTCCGCTGCCTTCGACTGCCAGGTTCCCACAAAAGCGGATTCCTTTCTGTCAATATAATTCTCATGTTCTCCTCTTCCGAACCATTCAAAGCGGTCGAAATCCTCTGGAAGAGTGAACATCAGTCCGATTTCCGGCACATCCGGAAGGTTCTGCGCGCCATAATAGCTGTTGTCGAAGAGAATCGTTCCATCCGCATAGACGGAAATTCTTGTCTCGATATACGCTTCCTCCGGCAGAGGCGGAATGAACTTCATCACCACTTCCACATGGCCGTCCTTTTTCTGAGCTCCGGTCACCCATTTGGCGGCCTGTGCCCCTGCATATCTCCACACATGAGCTTTCCAGCTCTGTTTACTTCCACGGTCATTATCTGTGCTCGCTCTCCAGAAGTTGCAGGCAACGGGCTCTTTAAGGTATTCCCTTCCGTTTCGTCTGATGCTGTAGAAATCACCGGTTCTCTTTGAAAAACGATATTCAAAATCCGCTCCGGTCAGGATCAGCGTTCCAAAGGTTTCGGAAATGACGATTTCTCCCTCCGCCTTCTTCGCTCCGGCGATCACTCCGGACTCCCTCACGCCGGTCTTCAGCTGTCCCTTCGCAACCGCATAGCCGGCATCAGCCCACACGGTTTTCTCTTTCAGAACTGCCTCCAGATTCAGAAAAGCCTCCTTTCCTTCTCCAAATCCGCCCGCAAGAAGCGCCTGAGCGAGGGGAAGCGTGACCGCTGCACGTTCTCCCGGCGCACAGGAGAGGCTGAAGCTTCCGCCCGTGCAATACTCCTCATCCACATACAGGGTCCAGTTGAAGCTGTAGTCGGACAAATCCGTAAACAGACTCCTGTTTAAGACCGTCACCTTTCCGCTCTCCCAGTCCGCATTTTCAAACATGATATTCTGATAGCAGATACGGACTTCCTTCATCTTGGGCGTTTCCGTTCTGTCCGCGAACATCAGGCCGTTTCCGCTGAAGTTGCCGTCATGATAACCTTCGCCGAAATCTCCGCCATAGCCCAGGTATTCCTTTCCATTCTCATCCTTCGTCAGAATGGCCTGATCCACGTAATCCCAGATAAAGCCTCCCTGCAGCTTCGGATACTTTTCAAAGGCTTCCGTATATTTTACCAGGCTTCCGCAGGAATTTCCCATGGCATGAGCGTACTCACACAGGATCGCGGGCTTTTCGCTGTCCTCGGGATATTTCACCCAGTCCGCGGGAGGAGTGTACATGGAGGAATGCATATCCGTCACGTCCTCGTAGCCCGGGCAGTGTGTCTCACCCTCATAATGCACCAGTCTGGTGCTGTCATGCTCTCTGAGGAAGGAAGCCATCTTCCTGAAATTTTCTCCGCAATAGGACTCATTTCCCAGGGACCAGATCAGGATGCTGGGATGATTTCTGTCACGGTAATACATATCGGACACTCTGTCGATGACGGCCGCCGTCCAGTTCGGATTGCTTCCGGGAAGGGCATTGGGCTGCTCGCTCTCCGGCACGCCGTACATCCAGGTTCCGTGCGTCTCCAGATTCGTCTCATCGATCACGTACAGACCATACTCATCACACAGCTCGTACCAGTAAGGGTGATTGGGATAATGAGAAGTACGGACCGCATTGATGTTATTGCGCTTCATGTCCCTGACATCCTGAAGCATCGCTTCCTTTGTGATGGCCCGTCCGAACTTCGCGCCGAACTCATGACGATTTGCGCCCTTAAAAATGATACGCCTGTTGTTCAGCATCATCAGCCCGTCCTTCATCTCGAAGGTACGGAACCCGCAGCGGCATGCCAGAATCGTCTCTTCATCACCCTCCGACAGTGTGAGCACCGCAGTATACAGGGAAGGGGATTCCGCACTCCACTGCCAGGGGGTCTCAACCTCCTCCTGAAATACCACCTTTCCATCCTTCACCTGCGCTACATCGGTGGAAAGGATTCCTCTTCCCTTCGGGCTGTACAGATCCAGACGCACCTCACATCCTTCTGCCGCCCCTTCCGTAAACACCTCAACGTTCAGACGGCCATCCTGGTAGTTTTCATCCAACAGGGCATCCACCTTAAAATCGCTGATATGTACTTCCGGCAGCGCATAGAGATACACATCCCGGAAAATTCCGGACAGCCGGAAGAAATCCTGATCCTCCAGCCAGCTTCCGTCACACCAGCGAAGCACCTTTACCACGAGCTGGTTTACACCCTTTCTGACCAGCTCCGTTATGTCAAACTCGGCCGGAGTGAAGGATCCTTCTGTATATCCTGCGAACACACCGTTCACATAAATTTCCCCGCAGGATTCGATTCCGTCGAAATGAAGAATCAGCTTCTGGCCATTCTTCACATCGGCGTCAAAAGATCTGCAGTAGATTCCCACCGGGTTATATTTTCTTGGAATCTGAGGCGGCATGATGTCCTCCGTCATCTCCCATGGGTATTTCACATTCACATACTGAGGATAGTCATAGCCCTCCAGCTGCCAGTTCGCGGGAACCCTGATCTGTCCCCAGGCATGGGTGTCCATGATCTGTTCCAGTCCCTCCGGAAACGCCGCATCACAGGCGTCCGGATTCTCAAAGAACCGGAATTTCCATACCCCATTCAGATTCGTCACCGCCCGCGCATCCTTATTCCATGCAAGGGCATCCTCCAGCGTAGGGAACGGAATAATATCCGTATGGGGTGCCCTCTTGTTCAGCTTAAAGCACTCCGGATTCTGCTCCCACGGCATGAAGCCGTTCTCCTGCATCAGCTTATTACTCATCTCATCTTTCCTTCCTGCCGCCTGTGACGGCATTTTTATTTTTGTCGGAATCTGCGTCCCGCGCAGACTCTCAGGGTGTAAAACCGAAGTTTTCACCCGTTTCTCCATACGGAGGCATTTTGCAAATCTGCTTTCCCATTGTACCCCGATTATCCTGCCAATGGAATGGAAAATCTTGCTTACCTGTGAAGCCATGCGTCCGAAGGGCCATGGACTCCGAAACAAGCTTGCCTGTGGAGGAGTCTGTGGTTCTTCGGACATACGGCGAACAGCCGCAAGCGAGCCTGCATGGCCGGCCCCCGTGGACGAGATTTTTCTTTTCCCCTTTCTCTTCTCTTCCATTTCGTATATAATAGGGAAAACAGGGATCATATTCCCACAAAAATGATAAGCGCAATGCTACATGCAGAATGGAGGAAACATGCCAAAGAGAACCGACATCCACAAAGTTCTGATCATCGGCTCCGGTCCGATCATCATCGGTCAGGCCTGCGAATTCGACTATTCCGGAACCCAGGCCTGCAAGGCCTTAAGAAAGCTTGGGTACGAGATCGTTCTGGTCAATTCCAACCCCGCCACCATCATGACAGATCCGGAGATCGCCGACGTTACCTACATCGAACCGCTGAACGTGGCGCGGCTCGAACAGATCATCGCCAAGGAGCGGCCTGATGCCCTGCTTCCCAATCTGGGCGGTCAGTCCGGTCTGAATCTCTGCTCGGAGCTGAGCAAGGCGGGCGTTCTGGATAAATACAATGTGAAGGTCATCGGCGTTCAGGTTGACGCCATCGAACGGGGAGAGGACCGGATCGAATTCAAAAAAGCAATGAATGCGCTGGGTATTGAGATGGCCAGAAGCGAAGTTGCCTACAGCGTGGAAGAAGCTCTTTCCATCGCGGACCGGCTGGGCTATCCGGTGGTGCTGCGCCCCGCCTACACCATGGGCGGCGCAGGCGGCGGCCTGGTTTACAATGTAGATGAGCTGAAAACTGTCTGTGCCAGAGGGCTTCAGGCCAGCCTTGTAGGACAGGTTCTGGTGGAGGAGTCCGTTCTCGGCTGGGAAGAGCTGGAGCTGGAGGTGGTCCGTGACGCGGACAACAACATGATCACCGTCTGTTTCATCGAAAACATCGATCCCATGGGCGTACACACCGGCGATTCCTTCTGCGCCGCTCCCATGCTCACCATTTCCGAAGAATGCCAGAAGCGCCTGCAGGAGGCGGCTTACAAGATCGTGGAAAGCGTTCAGGTCATCGGCGGCACCAACGTTCAGTTCGCCCACGATCCGAAGACGGACCGGATCGTCGTCATCGAGATCAATCCCCGCACCTCGCGTTCCTCCGCTCTGGCCTCCAAGGCGACGGGCTTCCCCATCGCTCTTGTCTCCGCCATGCTGGCCTGCGGCCTTACCTTAAAGGACATCCCTTGCGGAAAATACGGCACGCTGGACAAATATGTGCCTGACGGGGATTACGTTGTCATCAAGTTTGCCCGCTGGGCCTTTGAAAAATTCAAGGGTGTAGAGGACAGGCTCGGCACCCAGATGCGTGCGGTCGGCGAAGTCATGAGCATCGGAAAGACCTACAAGGAAGCTCTGCAGAAGGCCATCCGCAGCCTGGAAACCGGCCGCTACGGCCTGGGCGGACTGAAGCAGTTCCGCACCAAAACAAAGGAACAGCTGCTTTCCATGCTGGCAACCCCTTCCAGTGAACGGCATTTTCAGATGTACGAAGCGCTGCTGAAGGGCGCTACGGTGGATGAAATCCATGAAATCACCCATGTAAAGAAATGGTTTATCGAACAGATGAAGGAGCTTACGGAGGAAGAAACCGTTCTCCTCGCCTCCCGCGGAAGCCTGCCGCCGGATGACCGGCTCATCGCCGCCAAAAAGGACGGCTTTTCCGATAAATATTTGAGCCAGCTTCTGGAGATTCCCGAAGCCGCTGTCCGTTCCCGCAGGCTTGCGCTCGGCATCACCGAGGCCTGGGAGGGCGTACATGTGAGCGGAACGCCGGACAGCGCCTACTACTATTCCACCTACAATGCCTCCGATAAAAATCCGGTGAACAACGATAAGCCGAAGGTGATGATACTGGGCGGCGGCCCGAACCGCATCGGCCAGGGCATCGAATTTGACTACTGCTGTGTGCATGCCTCCCTCGCGCTGAAAAAGCTGGGCTTTGAGACGATCATCGTAAACTGCAATCCGGAGACCGTTTCCACAGACTACGACACCTCCGACAAGCTCTATTTCGAGCCTCTCACCCTTGAGGATGTGCTGAGCATCTATGAGAAGGAGAAGCCCGTTGGTGTCATTGCTCAGTTCGGCGGCCAGACTCCGCTGAACCTTGCCGCTGAACTGGAGCGCAACGGAGTGAAAATCCTGGGGACCTCCCCTTCCGTTATCGATCTGGCAGAGGACCGCGACCTGTTCCGCGCCATGATGGACAGACTGCTCATTCCCATGCCCGAATCCGGCATGGCTACCACCGTGGAGGAGGCTCTTTCCATCGCGGAAAGCATCGGCTATCCCGTCATGGTACGTCCTTCCTATGTTCTGGGCGGCCGCGGCATGGAGGTAGTTTACGATCCGGAAAGCATGGAGGGCTACATGAAGGCGGCTGTCGGCGTCACGCCTGACCGTCCGATTTTGATCGACCGTTTCCTGAATCACGCGACCGAATGCGAAGCCGACGCCATCAGCGACGGCACCCACGCCTTTGTGCCCGCCGTCATGGAGCACATCGAGCTTGCGGGAATCCACTCCGGCGACTCAGCCTGCATCCTGCCTTCGGTCCACATTCCGGAGGAGAACCTGAAAACCATCAAGGAATACACCAGAAAAATCGCTGAGGAGATGCATGTACAGGGCCTGATGAACATGCAGTACGCCATTGAAAACGGAAAGGTTTATGTTCTGGAGGCCAATCCCCGGGCGTCCCGCACGGTGCCGCTGGTATCCAAGGTCTGCAATATCCGTATGGTGCCCCTTGCCATCGACGTGATCATGCAGGACTACACCCATAAGCCGTCACCTGTGCCCTCTCTGAGAGAAAAGCATATTCCTTACTATGGAGTAAAGGAAGCCGTCTTCCCCTTCAACATGTTCCCGGAGGTGGATCCGGTGCTCGGACCCGAGATGCGTTCCACCGGCGAGGTTCTCGGACTCTCCGCTTCCTTCGGCGAAGCCTTCTACAAAGCACAGGAAGCTACCCAGTCCTCCCTTCCTCTGTCCGGTACGGTGCTGATTTCCGTGAATCAGAAGGACAAGCCCGAGGTGAAGGCGCTGGCGGAAGCCTTCCATAAGGCCGGCTTCTCCCTGATTGCAACCGCAGGCACCGCCGCTCTGATCCGCGAGGCCGGCATCCCTGTCGAGCAGGTAAAGAAGCTCTCCGAAGGACGTCCGAACATTCTGGATCTGATCACCAACGGCAAGATCCAGCTGATTGTCAATACCCCGGTGGGAAAAGACAGCGCAAACGACGACAGCTATCTGCGTAAGGCGGCGATCAAGGGCAAAATTCCCTATATCACCACCATGGCTGCAGGTTTTGCAACGGCCGAAGGAATCCTTTATGTGAAGGAGCACGGCAGAGGTGAGGTACATTCCCTGCAGGCCCTTCATGGGATGATTCAGGATAAAGCGGAAGCGTAAAGCAAAAGAATATAATAAATGATTGAATCAGGCGGACAGATTTGCGGCTGTATGCTGCAAATCTGTCCGCCTGATAAACTTTTTTACCACTTTATTTTCAGCTATGAAAAGGAATGCATTAAAATGAACTTTGAACTGAAAATATACGTCATGCCTGGCGTTAACCAATATCGAAAATTTCTGATCAGAATCAAGCAGGACTATGACCACTTCTGTGGCAGACCTGATACGGATAATTATTTTGACGGGGAGACCAGAGAGACGGGAACCTCTCACCAGTTTTTCCGCAGTCCCTTTGGATAATGATTCTTCATGATCCCGCCGGCCAGCTTGCCCCAGCCAAGGCTGCAGCCGTCCGCACAGATCAGATACCATCCCTTTTCCCCTTCTGCGGGGAAGGTCAGACCGTTCAGGTAATCCCTTACCTGGCGGCCTTCTGCATCCAGACTGACCGCATGGACCACATCCTCCGGCTTCAGTGTAAGGGCCAGAGCGTGAGATGGCTCAAAGCGGTTCTTTTTTACGGTTCCCAGATGCAGGCCGGGACGCAGCACCTTCAGTCCACGAAGGGCAGGCGTCTCCTCCGGAGCCAGATAAAGCTGTTCTCCAAAGCGCAGATAGATCCCGGAAAGCTGCAGACGCAGATTTTCCCGCGCAAATGCGGCAAACTCTGTATAATCCTTTTCTCCCAGTCCCTTTTCCCCGTCCCTGCGGCGTGTCCGTTTGGCAGAAGGCTTCTCAGCCTTCTGTTCTGCCACTGTCTGTTCTTTCGATCCGGAGGCTGCTCCAGCTTTTTCCAGCACCGCCACATAATGCCCCTCTCCCCGGAGCCTGTGCGGCCAGAGCCTCATGGTATGCTCCAGTTCAAAGGCTGAAACGGATGCTGTCCGGGACGCCGGACAGAAGGACGGAGCAGCTGCTTCTGTCGTTTTTTCTGCTGCTTCCATTTTTTCAGTATTCTCCATAAGCGCCCATTCCGGATGTCCGGGTGCAAAGCCCTCCGGCATCGGAACGGAAAGAACATGCATATCCGGATGCTTCTTTAACAGCCAGCAGACGCTGCCTTCATCCTCCGCCGGGGAGAAGGTGCATGTGGAATAACAGAGCCTTCCTCCGGGGCGGAGCATCTGACAGGCATACTCCAGAATCTCTCTCTGACGTCCGGCGCACATCTGCACATTTTCCGGGCTCCATTCCTCTCCTGCCGCCTCGTTTTTCCGGAACATTCCCTCTCCGGAGCAGGGGGCATCCACCAGAATCCGGTCAAAAAAGCCGGGAAAACGTTCCGCCAGCCGGTCAGGCGTTTCATTCAGGACCAGTGCGTTCCGGACTCCCATCCGTTCAATATTCTCAGAAAGGATGGCCGCCCGGGCCGGGTGAAGCTCGTTGCAGATGAGGAGCCCCTCTCCCCGCATGGCAGCCGCAATCTGTGTGCTCTTCCCGCCGGGAGCGGCACACAGGTCCAGAATTCTCTCTCCCGGACGGGCGTCCAGAAAGGGAACGGCGGACATGGCGCTGGGCTCCTGAATATAGTATACGCCAGCCTCATGCCAGGGATGTTTTCCGGGCTGCGGCAGGTTTTCCTTCTTTTCATAATAGAAGCCGTTTTCTTCCCATGGAACAGGAGACAGGGAAAACGGCGCTTTCTGCAGGAATTCCTCCCGGTCCATTCTCATGGGGTTCACCCGGAGCGCCTGATATCTTTCCTGCTCCAGCGCCGCCATAAATTCTTCATATTCTCCGCCCAGCAGCAACTTCATTCTTTCCTTAAACTTTTCCGGGATCATGCTTTTGTTCCTTTCTCTGTTTTTAGAACTGTAGCAACAACATAGCATATCCCCAATCCGGATTCAAGAAAAATATTCGGTCTGTCATAACAGTCACACCGATCAGTCCTGCCGGTCATACCTGAAACTTATTTCTTCAGTCTCACCACATTCCAGCTGTGCTTTCCAAACACGGTAGTAAATCGGCCGTTGTCCATTCCGGATGCATCACTCCGTACCGGCGCCACACGGTTCGGATCGCTTTCTGTATTCACAGCTTTCATATCATCGTCAGTCAGAACGATATGTTCCACAACGGAATAATCTGCGAACTGTCTCAAATCACAGGCAACCTCCAGATCCTCGTTCAGATCCTTGTTCACAGCAAAGATGGTCAGTTCTCCGTCTTCCTCATTCCAGATGCACACACTGTCCAGAACGGAAACCTCTCCATAGGTTTTGCTTTCATAAGAAGGCGCCTGCACGAGGGTATTAAGAACCGTGCCTCTTCCGTAGATGCTGGCATGCATATAGGGATAGAAAATGGTCTGTCTCCATGCTCCTGTGTCGGAGGTCATGATGGGCGCGATCACATTAACCAGCTGTGCCAGACAGGCGATCTTCACCCGGTCGGCGTGACGCAGAAGGGTGATCAGCATACTTCCCACCAGAAGAGCGTCCTCAAAATTATAGACATCCTCCAGCTGATGCGGTGCCTGTACCCATTTTTCCAGCTTCTGATCCGCCTCATTGCTGTGATACCAGACGTTCCACTCATCAAAGGAAAGATTGATCTGCTTTTTACTCCGCTTTTTGGCCTTCACGCAGTCCGCAATGGCGAGAACGGAAGAAATGAATTCATCCATCCCTTTGGAATTTGCAAGGAATTCCGGCGTGTTGTTATCCCTGTTTCCGTAATACTGATGCAGAGAGAGGTAATCCACCTGATCATAACACTCGGAGAGCACTTCCTCCTCCCAGTAACCGAAGGTGTCCATGGTGAGGGAGGCACTGCCGCAGGCCACCGTCTCAATGGAAGGATCCATGAATTTCATCAGACGGCTGGTCTCCGCCGCGATGCGGCCGTATTCCTGCGCAGTTTTATGGCCCATCTGCCAGGGGCCGTCCATCTCGTTGCCCAGACACCAGAGTTTAATGTCATGGGGCTTTTCATAACCGTGCTTTCTTCTTAAATCGCTGTAGTAAGTACCCTTTTCAAAATTACAGTATTCCAGCACATCCTTCGCTTCCTCCGGCCCTCTGGTTCCCAGATTAACGGCCATCATTACATCGCTTCCCGCCTTTTTCGACCAGTCTACGAACTCGTTCAGGCCGAACTGATTGGTTTCGATCACCTGCCAGGCCAGATCCACCTTCGAAGGGCGCTGGTCTTTGGGGCCTACTCCGTCCTCCCAGTGATAGCCGGAAACGAAATTTCCGCCCGGATAACGGACGATGGGCACCTGAAGCTCCCGTACCAGAGCGAGCACGTCCTTTCTCATCCCCTGCTCGTCCGCAAAAGGGCTTCCCTCCTGATAGATTCCTTCATATACCGCACGTCCCAAGTGCTCGATAAAGGAACCAAAAATTCTTTTGTCCACTTTTCCGGTGAGATAATATTTGTCTACGATCAGTTCCGCTTTTTTCATGCTTTTTTATCCGCTCCTTCCGCCGCGCTTTACGGCCTTTTTCTGATGCTTTTATCCTACCGGAAAATGGGTTGTCTTTCCATCTCCTTTCTTCCGTCTTATTTGACTTTTCTTCCGACACTATGCTATGATCCAGAAAGAAAATAAAAAGGAGAGTTTCCATGATCGAGCTTCATTTCTGCGAGTACAATCGTTCCAACCAGGATTATGACACCATCTTCCGTCCTTCAGGAAGCGGCGATTATCTTCTCCTGCTTCTGAAGACGCCCATGAAGGTCTATCTGAAGGAAAGGCTGACCGTCACCCGCGAGAACGCCTGCATCCTCTATACGCCAGGCTTTCCCCAGCACTATCAGGCGGTCCGGCGTTTCTGCAACAGCTACCTTCACTTTTCTTCCGAAGAGAATCCCGCGCAGAGATTTCAGCTCCCGGAAAACCGAATTTTTTACCCGCCGGATCCTCAGGAATTCGATGTTTATTTCCGCCGTCTGCAGCAGGAGTTCTTCTCCTCTTCCCCATATCGTGATGAGGCCATACACTGTCTGGCGACAGAACTGTTCATCGCTCTTTCCCGCAGTCTCTCCCGCCCCGCCGCCCGGATGGAAGACATGGCATCTCTGTATCCTTCTTTCCAAAGGCTGCGTCTGGAAATGCTTTCCAACTGCGAACAGAACTGGAGCCTGGAACGTCTCTGTGCGAGCGTCAGTCTGGAGAAAAGCCAGTTTTACAGTTATTACCGCAGCTTCTTTTCTTCCACTCCCAAAAGCGATCTGCTGCAGGTCCGCCTGGAAAAAGCAAAAAACCTGCTGAGCAACGAGGCTCTGCAGGTCAGTGAGGTGGCAAGGCTTTGCGGATTTGGAAATCTGGCGCATTTTTCCCGGTATTTCAGAAAATACTGCGGCTGTTCTCCAAAGGAATATAAAAACTATTCCCGTTCCGCACTCATATATTCTGACAGCCTTCCATAGATTTCCGGATAATCCCTTTTCAGATGGACCGGCTTCATGCTCCTGTCCAGGAAGCAGTGTCCGGTATGTCCTGTGGCATGCAGAAGTCCGTCCTGCGCTCCATAGATCTCATATTTCATGCTCATCTTGATTCCGCTGAAACGGTCGGGAAGCACCCGGATGGAAAACTCCTCTCCAAAGCGGAAGGAAATTCTGTATTCACAGGAAGCCTCCAGAACGGGAATCAGAATACCCGCCGCTTCTATTTTATCGTAGGGAATCCCGATCTGAGCCAGCGCGTCAATTCTGGCCTCCTCCATCCAGCGGATGTAGTTGGAATGATGCACAATTCCCATACGGTCTGTTTCATAGTACTGTATTTTACGTCCATAATTTTTAATATCAATCATCTTTTGTTTCTAATCTCCGTTCTTTCATGTCTTCCACATCATGCCACCCGCGGCTCTTCATCAATCACGGCCGTCCGCATGGGATATCTGCGGCTGATTTCGGACTTTAATGGCCAAAAAGGCGGGCATTTATGCAACTTCCAAAATGCCCGCCTTCCTAGAATTCATTTTTAGTATGAATAAGTCCTCATTTCAGCAGCCGTCGCAGCCTTATGCAGGATAGGCTCCGTTTGCGGTGTCAGCCTGGGTCATATCAACCTTTTCCTGCTGCGCCTGACGGTATTTGAAGAAGTCCAGAGCAACCTGAGGGAACAGTGCATAGGTCAGCACATCCTCATCCTGCTGCTTCCATTCTTTCATCTCCGCTTCGATCTTATCCAGCTCGTTGGGAATCAGGTCTGCAGGACGGCAGGTGATCACCTTTCTGTCGCCGATAACCTTCTTCTGTACCTCCGGATTGAAAGGCTTAACAGTCTTTCCATATCCGCCGGCAAGCAGATCCTTGGTCTGGTCAGTAGCAACCTTATATCTCTCTCCCATCAGTACGTTAAGCACAGCCTGCGTGCCGACAATCTGGGAAGACGGCGTAACCAGCGGGGGCTCGCCCAGATCCTTTCTTACGCGGGGGATCTCCTGAAGCACCTCTTCGTATTTGTCGCTTGCGTTCTGCTCCTTCAGCTGACTCACCATGTTGGAAAGCATGCCGCCGGGCACCTGATAGATCAGGGTCTTGATATTTACGCCCAGCACCTTGGGATCCATCAGGCCGTTCTTCAGGCACTCTTCTCTGTAAGGACGGAAATAATCCGCGATCTCCGCAAGAAGAGTCTGATCATAGCCGCTGTCATAAGGGGTTCCGCGGAAGGTTTCTACCATAACCTCGGTCGCAGGCTGGGAGGTTCCCAGAGCGAACGGAGAAATTGCGCAGTCAATGATGTCCACACCAGCTTCCACTGCCTTCAGATAAGTCATGCTTGCAACGCCGGAAGTATAGTGGGTATGAAGCTGAATGGGCAGCTTCGTCGCAGATTTCAGTGCACGGATCAGTCTGTCCGCTTCATAAGGAACCAGCAGGCCGGCCATATCCTTGATACAGATGGAATTGGCTCCCATGCTCTCGATCTCTTTTGCGATATTCATCCAGTAGTCCAGCGTATAGGCATCACCCAGCGTATAGGACAGGGCAACCTGCGCATGTCCGCCTTCCTTATTGCAGGCCTTCACCGCGCACTCCAGATTGCGAAGGTCATTCAGGCAGTCAAAAATACGGATGATATCAATTCCGTTTGCGATAGATTTCTGCACAAAATATTCTACCACATCGTCCGCATAATGGCGGTATCCCAGGATATTCTGGCCTCTGAAAAGCATCTGCAGCTTCGTATTCTTGAAAGCAGCTCTCAGTTTTCTCAGCCTCTCCCACGGATCCTCATGCAGGAAACGAAGGGATGCGTCAAACGTGGCGCCACCCCAGCATTCCACTGCCGCATAACCAACCTTGTCCATCTTCTCCGCAATGGGAAGCATCAGTTCAGTGGGCATTCTGGTTGCGATCAGGGACTGATGGGCGTCACGCAGTACAGTTTCCATAATTTTAATGGGTTTCGGGTCTGACATTTCCATTTCCTCCTGATTTCTGCCGCCTCAGGCGGCATTCTCAAATATAGAAGAATGGCGTCCAGCCATTCTTTGGCACGAACCAACGGTTCGTGCCGGCCTCCTGAATTTCTGTATCCATAATTCGCATTCTGACAGGATGTATCAGAACACTCCGAAAATTGCCATAAAGGTACCGGCAACAACAGCCGTGCCGATTACGCCGGCCACGTTAGGCCCCATCGCGTGCATCAGCAGGAAGTTTGTGGGATCCGCCTCGGCGCCGACCTTCTGGGAAACTCTGGCCGCCATGGGAACCGCTGATACACCCGCCGAACCGATCAGAGGATTTACCTTGCCGTGGGTCACAATACACATCAGCTTACCGAACAGGACTCCCGCCGCCGTTCCGAAGGCAAATGCGATCAGACCGAGGGCTACAATGTAAAGGGTCTCCCTGTTCAGGAAGGCTTCCGCGCTGGTAGTCGCGCCTACGGAGGTGCCCAGCAGGATAACTACGGAATACATCAGCGCATTGCCTGCGGTTTCCGTCAGCTGTCTTACCACGCCGGACTCCTTAAACAGATTGCCGAGCATAAGCATGCCGACAAGCGGAGCCGTGGTAGGAAGAATCAGGGATACAACAATGGTAACAATGATGGGGAACAGGATCTTCTCCAGCTTGGAAACCGGGCGGAGCTGTTCCATTTTAATTTTTCTCTCTTCTTCCGTGGTAAACAGCCGCATGATCGGAGGCTGAATAATCGGAACCAGGGACATATAGGAATACGCCGCTACCGCAATGGGTCCGAGCAGTTCCGTCTGTCCCAGCTTTCCGCACAGGAAGATGGAAGTAGGGCCGTCAGCACCGCCGATGATGGAAATGGCGGCAGCTGCCCTGTCATTGAAGCCCAGCGCGATCGCGCCGAAATATGCGGCAAAGATACCGAACTGAGCCGCCGCTCCCAGCAGGAAGCTCTTCGGATTCGCGATCAGCGGACCGAAGTCTGTCATCGCGCCGACGCCCATGAAAATCAGTGACGGCAGAATCGACCATTCATCCAGCAGATAGAAATAATACAGCAGACCGCCCGTGCCGTTTGAAGCCTCTTCCGGACTGATCATGATATCCGGATAAATATTCACCAGAAGCATACCAAAGGCGATCGGAATCAGCAGCAGGGGTTCAAATCCTCTGGCAATTGCCAGATAAAGGAACACACAAGCCACCAGAATCATCAGAAAGTTTCCCCAGGTCAGATTGAAGAACGCAGTCTGATGGATCAGATTATCCAGTGTAGTTACAATATAGTCCATTTATGTTGACCTCCCATTCCATTTGCCAAACTCACAGGCCTGAGTGCCCGGCTGCACAGCCGCGGACAGAATAAAACATACAGCGGCCGTACAGCCTTATGGGATTGGCAGGACGTTCTTTCCGTGCTTAGTTTAACGTTGCGAGCAGCGCGCCTGCCTCAATGGCATCGCCAACCGCTACATCGATGCTGGCCACGGTACCGTCCTGAGGAGCAACAACCGGAATCTCCATCTTCATGGCTTCGATGGTCACGACGGAATCACCGGCCTTTACAGCCTGTCCGATCTTGGCGTCAATGCTGTATACCTTACCGGCTGCACCGGCTTCCACGCGGATACTTCCTGCT
>ULPS01022610.1_pt1 | contig 38156 bp, 45 predicted proteins | sample 1953711 | NCBI WGS metagenome assembly ULPS01 (sample SAMEA4835635, study PRJEB28245) | human gut metagenome | biome: gut microbiome; material: fecal sample | place: Denmark | collected 2008 | reverse complement strand
CGCCGCAACATGGTAGATGTAAAAAGTATCGCTATCTAACCTCAGCAAAAGTGGTTCCGCTATATCCATCGTCAACAAACTCACCGTAGACATGAAATTCAGGATGCTCCCTTACAAACTGATTCAGGATTTTCCGCTGGCTCTCAATGCTGATACTGTCACCGTAGTTATCATCATCCTTACTGAGCCGCATATAAAGCGCCGTAGAATATATTTTAGTACAAGGCTGTAAAGTTGTTATGGCCATTTCAATTCTCCTTCTCTATTGAAACGACCCGCGCTGTGCCTTGTCTATGTAATTATTATAGCACAAACGCGGGCTTTCTTCCAGCATTTCACGATATCTGTTCCGGTTTTTCCTGCTTCGCTGCATGTCGTATCAGGTCAAGAAGCAGACTTTCCATGGGCTTTCCGCTGTCTGGAAAATGTTCACAGATTTCAATACGGATATCCCCATAGATAAAGTATTTTCCGGTATCGTCTGCCTGTCCGGGTTTCTTCGCAGCAGTTTCGTCTCTGCCGTCTTTCATATGCAAGACCTTCTTTCTAACACGAATTTCTGCGAAGATCCTCTTGAGGCTCTTTCCCCTCTTTATGCTGTTGTCAGCCCTGTACTGGCGGCGCTGTGGCACGTCAAGAAAACATCTTCTCGAACAAGTCTGCCGCATCCACCGCAGGAGCCGGGCGGCTGGCTGTGGAGTACGGATTAGGTTTACTGGTGGACTTGTCCGGGACATAAAACTTTTTCACGTTGTCGTATGTTGCAACCATCATTTCCGCGTCTGTCATGCAGATAGCAAGCGTAACTCTGCGCAGAAGCTGTTCAAAACTGTCCGTCTTGTCGTCATTCTGTCCTTCCTTAATCTGATACAGATCATTGTAAAAGGCACGCGGACTGTAGGGACTTGTAATCAAAAACAGATCACACGCAAGTGCCTTGTCGTTATAACGGGACGGTGCCATCACTTCGCCGTTGATCGAGTACGGATCAAGGATACGCAGCAGGTCAGCATACGGCATCGACTGCGCGCGGAGTTCGTCAAGGATGATCGTGTGCTGCCCTTCGTAAGCCTGAAAAATGTCCCTAGTGGAGCCGGATATGTAGTAAGGCTGTCCGGTTTTCTCCGCGAGTGCCTTAGCAGCGCTCGTCTTTCCGGTTCCGGACGAACCGTAAAACCAAATCACGCGGACGGTCTTGCCCTGTGCGATCATGTCCTTCCGCCATTCCGCAGCAGCCCGTTCCAGATATTTCGCATGTACATCATCTAACTGCCGTTTGACACGTCCCAGCACATGGCCGGGCAGCTGGCTTTCCGCTTCCTGCTTCGTAATCACCCCGGCATACACCATGTCAAGCACGGTCTTTGTCCGACTGCTGTCCCCGTATGTCTGGGCTTTCTTCACTTCCTTGGTAGTTGATGTCACAAGTGCGGCGAAATCAAAATTTGCCTTCACGCTTGCCGGATCGTACTGATACTTTCCTTCTGCTTTCGCCTTGTCGGTCGCATGAATCAGATACATGAATCCGTTATTTGCGCGGTCGTCCCAAACTGTAACGGTCTGCGGCTTGTCTCCAATTAACTTCGCAATGCTGGCACATGATCGGGGATTTCGGAACACCATGAACGCGTGGACATGCGGTTCCGCAGGTTCTCCCTCCTTATTCAGGTCTCTGTCATGGAGAACTGCGCCATACTGTTCCGGATGCAGAACGTCCTCGATCAGCTGGCAGAGTCCGTCAAGTCCTTTGATGTGTGGCGGCAGGTGCGCAAGTTGCTGCTCATACATCAGGTTACGGGAACGGGGGGAGCGCTTTGCCTTCTGCTTTGTCTTTGCCTTCTCCGTTTTGACGGCAGCGGGTTCCGCCGTTGTGGTGTCCGCTGCTTCGGTGGCAGCTTCGGGGGCTGCTTCTGTCCGGCTGGCTTCTGCCGCTCCTGCTTCACTGGAAGCGGCGGACACTTCTGCTTCAATGCTGCCGGAAGCGCTTTCCGGCATGGGAAGGGTGGTTTTCTGCTTTTTTTCGCTCATAACTGTGTCATTCCTTTCTTTGCAGATTGTCGTAAATTTGCGGGTTTGCGGGTTTTTGTGGCACAGTGACACTTCGTGTTGTGCTGCGGTATAACAAGCCCGAACCGCAGCACAACGAGGAAAATATAAATATGGCACAAAAAACGCCGCTGCCGCCTTAGCTGAAGCACGGCGGACAGCGGCGGGACTGTCACTCACGGTAATACTCTTCCAGCAGCCTTCCCATTTCCCGGTACACGGGAAAATCCATAACCGGAAAATGGACAAAGCTTACACTGTCATGAATGCCGTCCGTACTGGAAAACCATGCGTCTCCGGGGCCGTACACCCTCGGCGGAAAATCTTTCAGTTTTTCGCTGTCCCACATCAGGCGCGCTTCCGGCAGCGTCGGCCTGAAAAGAACCTTTGTGCTGCATGCGGAGCGGATCATGGACGGCAGGCCGCCTTCCTGCACACTGGCTTCTGCAATGCTGATAATTGCAAAGCATCCCGCGGACGCACCCATTGTCACGATCCGGCGTAATATGCCGTCAAATTCATCAAGCGAATACGAAGGATCGTCCTTGTCCGCCCGCTTCGGGAATACTGACCGCAGGGACACATACTCGTCAATGAACAGGAAACTGGGATGCATCCCGGCTTCCCACCACTTAACGGCATCCCCGGTCTGCTCTGACAGCTTATTAAGGTACTGCTGCCGTTCCGCCACCTTTTGCGCGAACCGCCGTATGGCTTTCAGAATCTCCCTTGCTGTGCCGTCCTCATCCAGCGTGCAGGTATGGGGCAGGCGGGACAGCTCTGCCTGCTTCGGGTCAATAATCATGATGAGAGAGCCAAACTTATCCCGTCCGGCCAGCGCCGACTGAATCAGCATCGCAATGATCCCCGTGGTCTTTCCGGAACGGGTTTTTCCGGCTACCAACATGCTGCCGCTTGTTGTCAGGTCTATGTACGTGCCATCCTGAACGATCAGCTTCGTTACGTCGTCCTGCCTTAACTCTTCCGGAGAATGAACCTTCAGCGCCCGGTCTATGGTGACATCCGTAAGCAGGAACCGGATTTCATTATAGGCAACGTCCGCATCCGTCTGCGTAACGGCGTACCGGCTGTATTTCCGGCTCAGTGCGGAGCTGATACTCGTGGAGACCTTTTCCAGCTGTTCAATCGTACAGGAAACAGCCGAAATGCTGATCTCATACACGCCTGCGCCCATGTACTTACACCTGACTTTCGGCAGCCGCTGACCTTCCTTCAGCCCCAGCGGATTCCCATACTCATAGGATAAGAGCGCTCTCCTGACCTGCGCCGCTATCTTCACCCTGTCCGGCATCATGACATGAACGACAGCCGCAATAATGAACAGCAGTCCACTAATAATAAGGAAAGCAATGCCTCCGCTAAACAGGAAGCTTGCGACGGGCGTCAGGAACGCCAGATATCTATCTTCTGCTGCCCTCCCTACAGCCCATCCCAGCCCACTGGCAGAGACAGCCAGCAGGAGAGCGAGAACGGCCAGCACAGCGATCACCGTACTGGGAAGCGCAAAATCTAAGAGTGAGTTATCCTTCTTAAAATATCTGTTCATCATGATAACTCCTTTCTCTTAGAAGAAGACCGCTTACCGGAGCGGGGACTCTTTTCGTCCCCCAGTCCGGCAAAAATCCCGTATACCATTACCAAAAAGTCCTTTGGTGTAGAATAGCCCTGATAATCACACATCAGAAACCGTAACAATTTTTTCTTTCCCATGTTTATTCCTCACTTTTTCCCTTTTCAATACTGTCAAAGAAGTCCTGAACCTCCTGATCGCCTTTCTTTGCCTCGGCAATCGCATCCTTGATCTCCTGAATTACATCATTCTGCATCCGATACCGTGTACTGTAACAGTTTCTTTCAGAAGCATCTATTTCCGTCAGGAAAATCTTCCGGTCTCCAATCTCTACATAAGGTTCATAATCCCAATAGCTGTAACTTCCATGCTGAATCGTCAAACCGATTGCTTTCAGCTTTTTCTGGAAAGCTTCGCTGCCTGCCCTTCTGTCCTTCTTCAAAAAATCCAAATATTCTTTTTTTTCCATGGTTCTACCTCCTGTAATTTTGTTTAGTGGTACAACGTTCATCGCTACATCTGTTTATGTATCTATAACATCTCACGGGATGAAATGCCGCCCTGCCTGCCGGCATGTGCATCCAGCAGGAGGACGAAGGCGGTCAGCACGGCAAAAATCTCCTGTACTGCTGCCCAAAAGTCTTTTGGCGGGGAACAGCCCCTATAATCACACATCAGAAACCGTAACAATTTTTTCTTTCCCATATTTATTCCTCGCTTCCTATCGTTGCAATACCGTCAAAAAAATCCTGAACCTCCTGATCGTCCTTCATTGCCTTGACAATCGCATCCTTGATCTCCCAAATCACATCATCCTGCATCCGATATCGTGTACTGCAACCATTTTCGTCAGTGAAATCCGGTTCTTTCAGGAAAATCATATAGTTTCCAATTTCTACATGAGGGTCAATATCAAAACAGCCATAACTTCCCGAAATAATAGGCAAACCAATTTCTTTCAACTTATTCTGGAATGTCTCGTTGCCTGCTCTTCTGTCCTTTTTCAGAAACTCCAAATAATTTTTTGTATTCATTATTTTTCCTCCTGTAATTTTGTTTAGCGGCACAACGTTCATCGCTGCACCCGTTTATATATCTATAACATCACGGGATGAAATAATCGTTGCTCATTTTCTGCCGCCCTGCCTGCTGGCTGTATCAACCAGCGAGAGGGAAGCATCCCCGGCACGGCTTTCACCATGCCGGGCATTGCTGAGTAATACGGCTGTCGTGAACCGCTACCCATGACCTCAAGCCCTTCTCTGAACGGGAGACTGGGTAATCCGGATATCGTCACAGCGGATGCTTAACTGGTTGCGATAATCACCGTAAACGGTTCCTACCGGGTTCACAAGCTCGATCTTCGCTCCAACCGGAATCCGAAAACCAGTCTTTGCGACCTTCACGTTCATCTTCTCAAACAGGTTGGTAACCTGCTCGCCGGGCTTCAGATGGTAGTCCGTATTGTCTTCAACGATAACGGCCTCCACAACCGTCCCGAGAACGTTCTTCGTTTCGAAATCCACCCAATCCTTCTGGCTCAAAGCCTGAAGGTTCTTGCCTTCAAGGAACTTCTGGCAGTCGAAATGTACGAACTGACTCAGTTTCTTCATATGTGGTACCTCCTTTCTTAGTCTCAGGGCATGTCGGCCGCCACGCTCTGGAATTTATGTATTAACATCCTTACGGATGGAATACAACGGAACCTCATTATTAAATTAAAGAAGATACTGATACAGGTAACTGGCTTCGTCCTCACCCTGAATAATCAAGACAAATTTCTTTAAATTGATATACAGTTTTTTCCCATCAGCACGAATCATATATTTTTCCAAATTCTTCCGAAGCCGCTCCCTCTCTCTTTCGGTAAAATCCTCTTTTAAGGAAACGCCATTCTTCATCAATAAATCACCCATGCCCCATACAGATGTAGCATATTCAATTTCTCTCATATTCAATTCCTCCTTATTTTTTTACTTTCGTCAATTTCATGTTCCCCAGCAAGTTAGCAATCTGTTCATAATAATCAGGATAAAGTGTTTCCAGAAAGTAGGCGACTCCCTTTGTCCCTCTGAAATGAACAGTACCGCGAACAGACCCCAGCTCAATGTACGTACTGCATCCAGTCCACAGATAGATAGCAAGTCTCTGACACAGATATTCAGTTTCCTTATCTGGCAACATCCACGTCTGAATTTTGAGAGTCTCTTTACAGATATAAGCAAGTACCTCAATATCAGAAGCTTCCGTAATCGGCAGCTCAAAATGATAGTGTTCGCCAGTTTCATCCGTGGTGATGGTCAGAACCAAAAACTCCATATCACCCAAATCTGTAAACAAATAGTATTTACCCAAAAGAGAATTTTTCAGGTGGGATTTCAGCATTTTTCTGGTAGCACTTTCATCACCCTTGATTTCTTCAGGCTGATTATTGTTGTCCTTCACCAGAGACGTTTCCATAGAGCCATTCTTGCCGCTCATCTCAACGATAGTCCTCTTTAACTTATGAAGACGTCCGCCCTTAATTGTTACAGAAAAGTACTCCTTCACAATTTTCTTTTCCATATTCATTGTCCTTTCTCTTTTTCTCAAAATAAATTGCTTATTCCGGCGATAAATGCTACAATTTGCTTGTAAACACTTGCAAAGCAATCTACCTGTTATAGATGGATGCTTTTCTATCACATATCCCCCTCTTCATGATTCTATATTACAATGCAGGCAGGGGATGCAAACATCAAAAAATAGGGGATTTTTAGGGACAAAGGGGATTTTAAGAGGCCAACTATTATGAAAAAAGAGCGAAGCGTCTATGACGACATTTTTGATGCCTACGAGATGAAGAAGTATTATTCTCAAGATGAAAAAAATACAATCAGACATTATGTTAGAAGGTACATCAAAAATTATAAATCCGAAAGCATCGCTAATAAACCGTGGGAAAAGGTTCCACAGATGGAAAAGGATTTCCTAATCTATATTGAACTGCAAGATTATTTAAAGGGAAAGCTCCACGAAAACCAAAAAAGCGCCGTCGAAAGAAAGATTGCCAAAAAAGCCCACAAGCTACTTACTAATATTCATATAGAAGAACATAACCAAGCTGTGTCCAAAGAGCCTTATATAAGGAAGACGGATTCTGAAGAAGAACAAAGGAAGGGATATGATCGCTATAAGAAAGATTGCGAAAAGTATCTCAAAATGGAGCCAAAAGAAACATTTGAAGAATTTATACAGGGGCCAGTAATCAGGCCATATGATATCTTTATGTCCGCGCAGGAAGAAAGCAGACCGGTTTCCGTAGTAGACGAAGCCAAAAACCGCTTTCTCACAGAGGAATTGCAATGGTATATAACACAAACCATCTGTCAGATATTAAAAGAGAAGCTAAAAGTTACAATAGATATCAAAAAAATAAAGGAATGTTTAGAATACTTATATGATCACAACTATGACTTTTCGGAGCCAATACCAACAGAGATTGACCCCCAAAGCCCTTTCAGCGAAGAAGAGCAGTTAAAACTTATCAATGACATTAAAAAGATTTCCCTATATCAAAATGAGCTGGATACTCTTAATTTCTGGCAAGAAGAAGGAAAAAGCGGTTCTTCCCGTTAGAACCGCTTGCACGTCAAAAAGTTATGTATTATAATGAAATATGAGGTAAATTTGAAAAGGCAGGCCGTAGGGAGGGCCAACTCCCTACAGCCCTATGCAGGAGAGCACACCTCCCACACAGCAGATATACTGCGCCTTCCTCATTATATCCGTTTTCTAATTTTGTCGCAAGGGGAATCTCTAGAAACGTTGTTATGATGAGGAATCGTGTTTGTTGTACTTTTGCGGTGCATGGGACTTAATCCCTGCGCCGTTCTTTTTTACCTCGACGGGGCAGCAGCAGAGACGGACGGAAAACCTTCTGTCTCTGCGGTTGTGACCGTTCGCATAAAGTACACAAACACAAGCGCATTATTATACTATGCGGCGTCATTGTGCTGCCCCTTTCTTTGTCAGGTACGCCGTTCCCTGCCACACAGGGAACCGACTGAAACCCTGAAAGACTTCTGGAAATCCCTTACGCTGCTTACCAAAGGGAATGAAACAGAAGATACTGTTGACACGCCGGGAAGCCCCGGCCAAAACCCAAAAGAAAGGAAGAAGAGACGATGAAAAGAAAGCTCGCAATCATGGCCCTCGCGGCAGCCATGGTGGTATCCAACGCAGCCGCACCCATGACCTCCATGACCGTATGCGCTGCTGAGAACGATGAGATCGGCGACATCCTCGACGACATGTTCGGAGGAAACAAGCCCCCTCTGACCGGAGAAGGCACGCAGGGAGGCGGCATCAGCGATGACGACTACTGTGGCTGGCAGCCTTCCGAAGAAGCACCCGTGCAGGATAACAACGACCAGAACGATAATGGTTCTGATAACAGCGATTCCGATACCGGCGATACCGGCGAACAGGGCGGAGGAGACGAACAGCAGCCTTCCCAGCCTTCCGGCGGCAGCGACAGCAAAGACGAGATCGGCGACATCCTCGACGACATGTTCGGAGGAAACAAGCCCCCTCTGACCGGAGAAGGCACGCAGGGAGGCGGCATCAGCGATGACGACTACTGTGGCTGGCAGCCCACTCCTGATCAGGGCGGAAGCTCTGATAACGGAAATACCGGCTCCACGGATAACTCCGGAAGCTCTGACTCCGGTTCTGATGCCGGCAGTTCTGATTCCAGCAGCTCCGCGTCCACAGGCGGAAACGCGTCCGCATCCACCGACACTTACGTGCAGGTGGTCGATCCCGCAACCGGCAACACCGTGACCGTCGTGGAACAGGCCGGCACCACCACCGCCGTGCCTGTCACCGACGAAGCGACGCTGGCCGTGCTGCCTGAGGCCATGATCGTGACCGCCCCCAGCGGACTGTCCTTCGTACACTCCCTCGATGCGTCCCGCATGGTCTACTGCGTATGGGGCGCCGGAACGCTGTCCAACACGTTCATGATCGTTGACGGGACAGGCACTCCCGTAGCAATGCAGGACGTGGCACTCGTGACCGCGCCTGACGGCAAGGCTTACGTCAGCGTGACGATCGACCCGGCTGTTACCGGAGCGCACGTGTTCGCTGCCAACGAGCAGAAGGTGGCGTTTGCGAAGCACTACGGCATCGACGGCGTGATGATCAACGGCGTGCTGGCTGACACGTTCCTTGCAATCGCGGAATAAGAAACCATGCAACCGCTTTATGAGTTTGGCGCTTCCCTTACGGGAAGCGGGAATTGAAACACAATCGCGGAATAAGAGGCCACGGCTGCGCGGGCATATACCGCGCAGCATACCACATATAGCCGGAGTCAGCCGCAGGAAGGCGGGAGGTACCATCTCCAGTGTTTGGCGCTTCCCGCAAGGGAAGCGGGAATTGAAAGAAATCAACGAGCGGAAAACGCCGTCTCCTGCGCATCCGGCAAACAAGAGCTGTCACATGAGAAATGGTTTTTCATGTGGCAGCTCTTTTCTTTTTCCATGGAGGGAAATGCCTATGCAACCATTGTATGAATTTGGCGCATTGCTCCGCTTTCTGGAAGAGAACGGGAAAACAAAAGAGTGTTTGCAGCTACATACGGAATACAACAACTTGTCCCGTATCTACTATAAGGTAAGAGAGAATCTCACAGGAGAAGCCGCGCAGGACTTTGAAACGCATGAAGAGCTGGCGTATTGCAGATTCATAATGAATCTGGATGAAGAATTGAAAAAATGGCTTGAATAAATCCGTCTGCACACTCTTCCAGCATCTTCCGGAAGGAAATCGCAGCCGGGACGTGTGGCAAAAGTAAAATAAGGCTGTCAAGGGCAGGTAAATGGGCGTTCGCCCACCCTTGACGGCCCTATTTTATTTTGCAGAGGGCGTAAACAAGGGGGAAAGCCAGAGAGTGGCTTTCCCGCCCTCTTTTTAAACGGCTTCTCTGGGACATGGCTGCACCGCGGCAGAATTGACTGGATTATGACAAGGTCAGCGCGGGTCTGGTTTTGTTATCTTTAAGTGAGTTCTACATTTAAGCTTCTGAAGGCATATCTGGGCTGAGCTGTTACAGCATCCTGATCCGGTTTCTGTCCATGCAGGAACTGAATACACATGGACGGACCGGGATCAGAAAAGTGATCTGTACAATATAACAGGGAAGAAAAGAAAGGATAATCCATTTTTTATTCGGAGGAGCTGCTGTAGTATGAGGCTGAAAACAGGGATCTTCCGGGGGAAGGGGATTATCCTTTTTTCAGCAGCCTGAAATGCCGGAGGTGTGCACATTACGGATGCACGCATGGAGGTAAGGGGTATGGCAGGTTATTCTGATTCTGTTTCTGGCTATCATGAATTTCGGCGCATTCAGCCGCATGAAGGAACCCCGCACGGGGGAGATGACGCCCGACGGAAGGGAAATCCACCGGCTCCGCTCCGGCAGGGGAAGCCGGGAAGCGCCGTCTTTCAGAGGGAAAGCGCAGCCCGCGGCGGAGAACAGGACATTCTGCGCAGAGGATGGGATGTCTGCCGCAGAGAACGGGCAGTCTGGTGCAGAGATCAAAAAGAAAATCCGGAAACCCTGCGGCTCGCTGAAGGCTGAGGTATACACCGCCTTCAATGACCGGGATTTCCGGATGGCATTTCTTACCAATCTGCTCTGGCTGACTGCATTTTATACAGCATAGCCCTTTAATACCAGCTATCAGCCTGGCGAACTCTCCCTGTCTCCTTCACCTTCCTCATGGTGGTTGGATTTCTGGGAAATCTGGCGCGGATCGCGGTAACGCCAGCGGCAGGACGGCTGGGAGACCGGTATGGAATGGCCTGTGTCTATAAATATTCCCTGATCGGCATCCTGCTGAATTTTGCTTTCTATGCCGTAGCCGTTCCGTCAAACGCTTTGGTCATGACGGTCTTTGGCAGCATTTTTTCCGCGCTGGGATGGAGCTTTGCGGGAATCGGGCTGTTCGGCATACAGCTGTATGCCCAGCAGGTCACCAACGCGCTCGGGGTCTGCTTTCTGACTGGGCTGATCCTGTATCTGAAGTTCCGCGTCCAGAAAAGGGAGCGTTCCATCCGCAATTCTGTGCAGCTTACACAGCCTACATCAGCCGGATGTCCTTGATGGAGCCGCTCTCCTGGAAAAGCTCCCACTCCGCGATGTTCACCGCATGATCACCGATTCTTTCCAGATATTTGGCGATCATCAGTACATCCACACAGGCGTCCACATCAGGAACACCCTCCTGAAGCCGTCTCACAAGATCATCCTTTACCTTGGAGAAAAGCTCATCCACCACATCATCATGGCGGATCACCTCGTCTGCGGCCTTGCTGTCCCTGTTCACGAAGGCATCCACAGCGTCATGTACAATTTCCTTTGCAACGCCCAGCATTCCCGTGATATGTCTGGAATAGGTGTCCAGCTCGGTTCCCTTCATGCGCAGCATCAGCTCCGCGATGTCTGCGGTCTGGTCGCCAATGCGTTCGATATCCGTCACCACCTTCAGGGCGGCGGATATCATGCGCAGATCTCCCGCGATAGGCTGCTGTCTGGTGATCAGAGACAGGCATCTGGATTCAATATTTCTCTCCATATCGTTGATGACTCTGTCCCCGCTGATGATCTTCATTTCCAGATCCTCATCCTTGCTGTCTACGGCTGTTAAAAGCTGGTCAAAGGATGCCTCCACGGCCTCTCCCATCTCCTTTACGCTCCTGCGGAGGCTGTCCAGCTCTTCCATATAGATTGATCTCATTGCCATATCCGTTATTCCTCTCTTTACCTTTTCAGTATTCGATCAGCCAAACCGGCCGGTGATATAGTCCTCAGTTCTCTTATCCTTCGGCCTTGAGAAAATATTGCTGGTGGAATCCTTTTCAACCACCTCTCCCACAAGAAAGAAAGCGGTGTCGTCGGACACACGGGCTGCCTGCTGCATGTTGTGGGTTACCACGACAACCGTATATTTTTTCTTCAGCTCCTCCATCAGATCCTCGATCTTCAGGGTGGAAATGGGGTCAAGAGCGGATGTGGGCTCATCCATCAGAAGCACCTCGGGCTGTACGGCCAGCGCTCTCGCGATGCAGAGTCGCTGCTGCTGTCCACCGGAAAGGCCGAGTGCCGATTTTCTCAGACGATCCTTGACCTCGTCAAAAATGGCAGCTCCCTTCAGGCTCTCTTCCACGATCTGATCCAGCTGAGATTTGTTCTTAATGCCATGGATTCTGGGACCGTAGGCGATATTGTCATAGATGCTCATGGGGAAGGGATTGGGCTGCTGGAATACCATACCCACTTTTTTTCTGAGAAGAGTGGTATCCACTCTCTCGTCATAGATGTTTTCACCGTCGATGGTAACTTCACCCTCAATCCTCACACCGTCAACCAGGTCGTTCATACGGTTGAGAGTCTTCAGGAAGGTAGATTTTCCACAGCCGGAGGGACCGATGAACGCGGTAATCGCGTTGGGTCTGATATCCATGTCAATATCCTTCAGCGCATGGTTGGTTCCATAATATAAATTCAGTTTTCTGGTACTGATCTTTACGTTTTCCATTGCTTTCCCTTTCTGGTTCTTTAATCTCTCGTTTCCACATTAAATTTTCTGGACAGATATTTTGTCAGCATGTTGATGATCAGCACGAATACGAGGAGGACAAGAGCGATACCGAACGCCTCGTCATACTGTGCTTTCTGCATGCACAGATAAAGCTGAATGGTCAGCGTTCCGCCGGACTGGAAGATTTTTTCAAAGAAGCCTCCGAGCGTTTTGGGCAGCAGATATCCGCTTCCTGCAGTAAACAGAAGGGCTGCGGATTCTCCCACAATTCTTCCCACCGCAAGGATGATACCGGTAATGATGCCGGGCATGGCGGAAGGAAGCAGAATGGTACGGATCATATACCATTTCGTGGCGCCCATGCCGAGCGCGCCGCTTCTGTAACTTTCAGGTACGGTTTTCAGAGCTTCCTGGGTATTACGGGTGATCAGAGGAAGCACCATCAGCGTAAGAGTAAACGCGCCGGTCAGAATGGAATATCCCAGGCCGAGAGTGGTTCCAAAGAATACCATTCCGAACAGACCGAAAATAATGGAGGGAATACCGGAAAGGATCTCCGTGGTGAATTCAATGGCGCGGACAATTTTTCCCGGCTTTGCATATTCATTCAGATAAATGGCAGAGCCGACGCCGATGGGCGTTGCAATCAGCAGCGTGATCAGAACAATGTAAAGCGTATTCAAAAGATTTCCCGCAATACCAAAGGTTCCGTTCAGTGTGCTGGGAACTGTCGTAAGAAATTCCAGGCTGATGCTGGAAATTCCTCTGACAAAGGTATAACACATGATTCCGACCAGAAGCAGGATGGAAATGGAGGCTGCTATATAGATCAGCACCTTTAAAACCAGATCGGATATTCTCACTCTTTTCACTAAAACACTCTGGTTCATAAGCTCACCGCTTCCTTTCTTTCACTTTCTGTCTCACCCTTCACCGCTTCCTTCTCCAGCCTTGCGGCTTTTTTCTTTTCTCTGGCCTCAGGATCTCCGGCCTTCAGAATGCTGGTCAGGCAGACATTGATAATCATAATGAACACGAACAGCACCAGGCCGATGGTGAACAGCACCTGTCTGTGCAGGCCGGACGCATATCCCATCTCGCTGACGATTGCCGTGGTGAGAAAACGCACGGAATTGAACGGAAGCGGGAAATTCACGGAGCTTCCGGATACCAGGGTAATAGCCATGGCTTCTCCGATGGCTCTTCCGACGCCCAGAACAATCGCGGTGATGATGCCGGATTTTGCGGCTGGGAGCATAACCTTGAAAATGGTCTGAATATGGGAAGCCCCCAGCGCCAGGGATGCTGATTTATACTGTGCAGGAACCGCCTTCAGAGCGGACTCGCTGATATTGATTACGGTAGGAAGGATCATGATGGCAAGCACGATCACCGCGGAAATCAGGTTCGCTCCTCCCGTAAACTGATGGGTTTCAGAATTTTTGAAAATGGCAAGCTCAAGCTTATACATCAGCGGGTTCAGGATCATGATTCCCAGAAGTCCGTAAATAACGGAAGGAATTCCCGCCAGCAGCTCAACCGCCGGCTTCACAATTCCTGCCAGCTTTTTCGGAGCTACTTCAGCAAGGAATACGGCGGTCAGCACGCCAATGGGCACGCCAATCAGAATGGCAAGAAACGTTCCGATAATACTCGTAAGGATAATATAAAGGATTCCAAAACTGGGATCTGATGCTGTCGGTGCCCAGACCGTACCAAAAAGAATCTCTCCCAGTCCCACCTGAAACAGGGCAGGGGTTCCGTTAATAAGCATATATAATGTGATGGAGAAAACTGCCAGGATGGCAAAAAAAGCACAGACTGTGAAAATGATCTTCGCGGTTTTTTCAACCGCGCTTTTGGCGTGTTTGCCATGTATAATGGAAAGAGGTTCGTTCATATTTATACCTAACCTTTTCTATGAGAGGCTTACCCTCTTTGAGGCCCTGTTTTCACAGAGCCTCAAAAGTAATCCGTATCAAGTGTTTTCTTTTTTCAGGATCAGTCAACGGTGATGAGTCCTACGCTCTCAACCAGGGCCTTTCCTTCATCGGAAGCAAGGTAGGTGAAGATCGCCTGTACTGCTTCGCTCTGTTCGGAAATCTCTCCCTTGGTGGCCATTACGAAAGGTCTGCTCAGCGCATAAGTGCCGCCCTTAATGTTTTCAACAGTGGGCTCTACATCATCTACTGCAACGGTCTTAACGGTATCATCCAGAACATCCAGAGATACATATCCGATCGCTCCGGGAGTGGAAGCCACCTTCGCCATAACAGCACCGGTGCTGTCCAGTTCATTTGCATATGCGCACTGATCTTCAATGGCAAGCAGCTCTTCAAAAGCGCTTCTGGTGCCGGATCCTGCTTCTCTTCCTACTACTACGATAGGCTGATCAGCTCCGCCAACCTCGCTCCAGTTGGTAACTTCTCCCTTGTAGATGGAGGCAAGCTGATCGGAGGTCAGTCCTGCAACTTCATTTGCGGTATCAACAACCACCGCAATACCATCGATAGCTACAATATTTTCAGCGATACCTGCTGCCTTTTCTTCATCCGTCAGATATCTGGAAGCGTTTCCAATATCAACACTGCCAGCGGTTACAGCTTCAATACCAGCGCCGGATCCGGTGAACTCAGCCGTTACGGTAACGCCGGGATAAGCTGCCATAAAGGACTCTACAAGAGCATTTGCCAGCTTCTCCATGGAAGTGGAACCAGCCATGGAAACAGTGCCGCTCAGATCAGCGGGGATCTCAGCCGCCGCTGCCTCAGTAGATGCTTCTTCGGTAGAAGCCGCCTCAGTGCCTGCCGTTTCAGTGGAGGCTGCCTCAGTGGAAGCCGCTTCAGAAGCGGTGGTCTCTGCCGGTGCGGAGCTTTCAGCCGTCGTGCTCGTGGAGCCACATCCTGCCAATGCCGCCATAACAAGAGTAGCTGCCGCTGCAATTGCTACGAATTTCTTTTTCATAATTTTTCTCCTTTACATATGTTACATAGGTTATGCAAATCGTTTCCTCGTTTGCGATAGTTATCATAACTGTTTCCCCCAAAAGAAAAAAGCAGGTTATGGTTTAGTGTTTGTAAGATTTATGTAAAGTGAGAAACGAAAAGTCACAGGAAAAGTTTCGGGAATAATTCCCGTAAAAATTTTCAAATCCGGATGCTTTCCCGTCTGTTCTCCTTTATAATAGGATGTATCATCCGGCAAACATTTAAGGAAAAAATCATGAACAACATTATCAATTATCTTGTTACGGGAAAAAGCCTGAAAAAGGCATATGGAAAATATATGAACGGAATCGGAGAACAGTACGGCCTGAGCAGAATGGAAATCGACGTGCTTCTGTTTCTATATAATAATCCCGGCCATGACACGGCTTCTGACCTGGTGGAGCTGCGCTCTATTGCCAAATCCTATGTTTCCATGGCGGTGGAATCCCTGACCAGAAAACATTTCCTGAACCAGCTTCCGGACAGCTCTGACAGACGGATTGTTCATTTAAAGATCCGTCCGGAGGCCATGGAAGCTGTCCGTGCTGCACGAAAGAAACAGGATACCTTTTTACAGCTGCTTTTTTCCGGAGTTTCAGAAGAGGACAGGCAGGCGATGGAGCGGGTTTTCTCCACGCTTTCCCGGAATCTGAGAAAGCTTCCCGACACAAAGGAAGTCGGAGGGAAACAGGATTAACCCTGTTTTCCTCCGACTGATCAGTTTAAAAGGAAATCACTCCGAGATGCTCCAGAAGAATTTTGAATCCCATGAGGATCAGGATGATTCCTCCGGCCAGCTCCGCCTTTGATTTGAATTTCAGACCGAATACATTTCCAATCTTCACTCCGACAATTCCGAAAAGGAATGTGGTCAAGCCGATAAAGGAAACGGCGGGAACGATGTTCACGTTCAGGAATGCAAAGGTAACGCCGACTGCAAGGGCATCAATGCTGGTCGCCACCGCGAGCGGGACCATGGTCTTCACATCAAAGCAGTCGTTCTGTCCCTCTTCCTCTTTTCCGAGCGCTTCCTTAATCATGCTGGCTCCGATCAGTCCCAGAAGGACGAAGGCGATCCAGTGGTCAATATTCGTGATCATATCACGGAAGCTGGTTCCGAGAAAGTACCCGATCAACGGCATAGCCGCCTGAAATCCTCCGAAGTAAAGACCCGTAATGACCGCATTCTTCCAGCTCATTTTCCTCATGGAAAGTCCCTTGCAGACAGCCACGGCAAAGGCGTCCATGGACAGACCAAGCGCAATCACGAAAAGCTCCCACATGCTCATTTTGTTTTTCCTCCTCAGAATGTATACTTAATCATCATTTTTACCGTAAAAAAAGACCTACCTGCCCTGTCGGACAGATAAGTCTCATTATTTCAAGCAAAGCCAGATAATTCATTATCAGTATGTTGACTTCACTGCGCGGCATGCCGCGCCAACTACTCCCTTATCGTGGGTTCCATCATACCATACCTGAGAAAATTATGTCAATAAGAATTCTTCGATCCTGGCCTTTTCCGCCTTGACTGATCCCTGTATCATGGGATTCCTTCCGCCGCCACGGCCGTTCAGGGCTTCGTTGAAGCTTTTCCCAAAGGCAGCCACATCCATACTGGCAGAACAGATCACATATTTATAGCCTTCCCCGTCATTTCCGGAAAAGACGGCCGCGAAGTCTGCCTTCTTCGACAGCCGGTCTGCCAGCATGCGTATCTCCACCGGGTTCAGATCTTCCACAAACCGTATCACCCGGTCCGTTCCCTCCGGCACCTCTTCCACCAGTCTGTCCAATGTTTTCTGCTTCAGCGCCACATTTGCGGCCTTCAGCTCCTGGAGCTGCTCCTGCAGCCTCCTTACCGCCTCTGCCGTTTCCTGCGGGGGCACCGAAAGCAGCGCGGAAATTTCCTTAATATTCTGATGCTTTTCCTCATAATCCTCCAGAGCCTTCCAGCCTATCTGCAGGCTGATGCGGATGCCGGATTTATAGTGTTCGGAGGCCACCGCCTTAATGGGGCCGATCTGGCCGGTCCGCTTCACATGGGTGCCGCAACAGGCACACACATCCGAGCCGGGGATTGTGATGATCCTCACCTGTCCCTCCAGCTCCTTTTTGCTCCGATAGTCCAGGTTTTTTAATTCGTCCTCCGAAGGATAGTCCTCCCGGATTTCCAGGTCCGCAAGCACCGCCTCATTCGCTTCCCGCTCCACCCGGGTGATTTCTTTTTCGGAAAGCATGCCGGAAAAGTCCACGGTGACGCAGTCCTTTCCCATATGAAAGCCGATGTTGTCATATCCAAAGATCCGGTGAACAATTCCGGAAAAAATATGCTCACCGGAATGCTGCTGCATGAGCCGGAATCTGCGGTCCCAGTCCAGTTTTCCGCACACTCCGCTTCCCGGCTCCAGCGGGCCGTCGCAGATATGAACCACATCCTCTCCGGCTTCCTGCGTATCCAGGACCCGGACTTCTCCCAGTGTTCCCTGATCTCCCGGCTGTCCCCCTCCTTCCGGGTAAAAGGCGGTCTGATCCAGAATCACCTCCCAGCCCTGCTTTCCTTTCCGGCAGTCCGTCACTCTGGCATCAAACGCACGACAGTATACATCTTCGTAATAAAGTCTCTTCGTCATGTTCATCCGCATTCCTTTCCGTCTTCTGGCAGTCTTTTTTCGTGGGCTTCCATCACCTGCTCCCAGAAGCGGCGAAGTCCGTTTCGGAGTTCATTTTTTTCTTCCCCGCTTCCGGGAATATGGTCTTCATCCACGAAATACAGTCCGGTTTCCATATCCACGGAAATGCAGTCCAGCGGAAAGCCCTTTTCCTTCTGGCGTCTGGGCTGATCCACCAGCCAGAAGCTCTCTCCGCTGATGTCTTCCCCGTCGTGTTCATACTTTTCCGTTTCGCTGAAAATGACGCAGATGCCGTTCTGGTAACGCGCCCTGCACCTTCCGCCGAACCGGGCGGCAATAGCGGCATAGTATTCGGTCATCTCCGGATCTGTCAGAATTTTTCCGTTCCGCCTTCTCACATGGACTCCCGGCTGCTCCTCCTCTGAAAGCCCATCGATAATCAGCCCGCTGTCGCAGGAAAAAACAGGACGTTTCAGAATCCGGTAATAATATTCCGCCTTTCCTCTGGCGTTTTCCAGCGGAGTGTGTCCATATTCCTCCGGCTCTCCAGGCGGGTCCGGCAGCTCGTTCAGTCCGATAACTTCAATTTCGGTTCCGGAAAGATAGTCCTTCATCAGTTGTAGCTTCGCTGGATTTGTGGTTCCGTAGATCATCTGCATTTTTCGTTTCCTCTAAATCTGCATGAGAGAGGTCTGACGGCAGACCTCTCTCATATATCATTCTTCCGCTGCATAATTCAGCCGGACCGTGATCATGGCTGTTTTCTCTCTGGAGCTGGTGTCAAATGCTCCGTCATAGGTGTATTCTCCGGAGCCGGAGTTCTTCGCTGTGATCTGAAATACGCCAAGGCTTGCAGAAAGAAGCTTTCCGGGCCGGCATCCGGTTCCGGCCGCCATGATATCGATTCTCTGCTTCGCGTTTTCCGTAGCCTTCTGAATCAGATCAAGCTTCACCTCATCCAGTGTGGTGCAGTAGTATTCCGGAGAATTGGATACGAACTGCACGCCGGATTCAATGAGCTGTGTGATGTCTCTGGAAATCTGCTCCACCTTGTCAATATCCGTGGATGTGACGGTCAGGCTCTGATAAAGATCATAGCCATCGGGATAATCCCGGATATAATTGCCGTTCTCATCATACTCGGTACGATAACGCTGGGAAATGTCAACCGAACTGAAAACCAGCTCATCTTCGGATACCCCGTTTTCCAGCAGATACTGCCGTACCACCTCAGAATCGTTTTTAATAACCGCATAGGCGTCAGAGGTAGTAACCCCGTAGGCGGAAAAGCTTCCCCTCCACACGATCAGATCCGATTCAAAATCGCAGCTTGCAGAGCCTGTTGCCGTCAGTCCCCCGCCTCCGGATGTCTTCTTGTAGCTCACCAGGCTCGTGGACAGTATGACCACACAGGCCACGGCGGTAATGCCCGCAATCAGAGCGATGATGATTCCCTTCCATTCACGGATTCCATTCCTCCGGCTTCCGTTTTCCCTGTCCTCCCAGTCTCTTCTTCCCTCCATACCTCTCCTTCCTTTCTTTGCGGCCGCATCATCTGCAGTGCCTTTTTCACGCTTCAACGGCGTTTCTCTTTATACATGAATGATCGCATACAGGTAGGAATCCTGGATGCAGCCGTTTTTAAAGATGCTCTTGCGCTTGATCCCTTCCAGCGTAAACCCGGCCTTTTCCAGCACGCCGCGGGATGCGAGGTTGGTGGAAAATGGCTCCGCGCTGATGCGGATGAGCTTGTAACGGCGGAACGCCTCTTCACACATCTTCTGTACAGCCTCCGTCATGATTCCTTTCCGCCAGAACGGCTCGCCCAGCCAGTATCCCAGCTCCGCGCTTCTGCTGTATACGTCGTCTCCAAACAGCAGGCTTATACTGCCCACCGCTTCCCCGTCAATCACAATGGCCCTGGAAAACTGGGTTTTTCCTTCTTTTTCCATACAGTCCCTTACAAACCATTCTGCATCTTCTTTCGTATAAGGATAGGGAAAGGAATCCCTGAGCCTTCCCGCAATTTTTTCATTATTCGCATATTTTGCTACAGATGGAATATACTCCTCAGACCACTCTTCCAACGTGAATTTCATATTTTCCTCTTTTCCTGCGGCCACAGGCCGCATTTCATTAAACGGGGAAAACGGTAACGCCGTTTTCCGCCTCCATTCCAGCGCCTTTTTCAATGAATGTACAATTCCGGCGCTTCGCTTCATATTCCAGATTCTACTGTATTCGCTGCTTTCAGTTCCATTCCGGAAACGCCGCGGCCCCGTCTGTCAGACGGACTGCGGCTGAAGCATTGACGGAAGCCCTCCGTTTGTAGTGGTTCTAATTAAAAATGCGGGTAATGATTCGTTCATTGCTTTTTCTCCAAAAAAGAAAACCGCCGGATTCTTTGAAGATTTTCAAATCAATCCATGCGGTTTCCTGATTTTCCTCTTTTCAGACCACACAGACACAAGCCTCTCACGTACCTGTATCTGTCAATTCAGCTACAAGTACCGGAAGTTCCTGGACATGCCCATGCGCATCATCATATTCGATTTTGCAGCGGTTGTCAGTAAGCTCATGTCTCTCTCCTGCCGGTTCTGATCTCAGTTTCAGGCATTCAGCCGGCCCGTCTGCCCGTGCTGAATATCATATCTGGAGTTAGTGTAACAAAAGAATCGGAAAAGGTCAACCGGGTTAAGAAACTTTTTACTCCAAAATTTTCTAAAAACGTTACTATTCACAGCCGATTCAGAATGGATAACACGCGCGTCGTGCCTGCACGTAAGTACGTGTTATCCATTCTGAATCAGGACTGCGAAGCAGTCACCCCACCCACATGAGCAGCCTTAGCTCCGTAGGGAGCGGGACTGGAGCCTCGACAGAGGCGACGGGTGCGAATGTGGGTGGGGTGCTGTGAATAGTATCCTAAAAACCGGAATGAGAATCTGCCTCCTGCAAAAACAGCAGGCACACGGCAGCCTTTGCTTCGTATACTCTTTCCGGCTCCAGCATCCCCGTTTTCTCATCCCGTTTCATCACGGTCAGGCTGCCGCTGTTCTGCCCTGCCGCAAGGAGCCATTTTCCGGATGGCGAGAGGCTGAAGCCTCTGGGATTGCTGCCGCCTGCAGGCGCCCACTGAACCGGGATAAGCCCGCCCCTTTCCACTGCAAAAACGGCAATGCTGTCATGTCCTCTGTTGCCCGCATAGAGGTATCTTCCGTCCGGAGAGATCTGAATGCCTCCCACATGGCTTTCCGTCTTCACATTCCGATCTGAGAGGTCATCCCCGGTCTCCGGCAGCGTGGATATTTTCTGCATCAGCGCAAGTTCCTGCCCGCTCCATTCCAGCACGGCGATCTCGTTGGAAAGCTCACAGGAAACAAAGATTCTGTTTTCATGGAAAGCCAGGCTTCTCGGTCCGCTCCCCTCCGGAAGTTCAAAACGCAGAAGCGGCAAAGAAGCGTCCGGGCCTCCGGCTTTGTTCAGCCGGTATGCTTCTATGGTGTCCAGTCCCAAATCAGTTATCCACAGAATCCCTCTGTAAACGCTGCTGCTGTGCACATGCGGAATCTTTTTTTCCGTGTATTGTGGATAACTTTTCTTTATATGGCACGGACTGCCGCCCGGTTTGTGCCGGAGAAGAAGCTCCAGAGCCTTCAGACTACCATCCTCCTTCAGAGAAAAGGCACTCATGCTTCCCCCATTGTAATTTGCCGTATACACATACTGCGGACGCTTTCCCTCCGGCGCGCAGTCCACATGGCATGGGGCCGCCCCCATGACCGGCAGGCGGTTGAGAAAACGCAGCGTTCCATCCTCCCGTACCTCATAGGCGCTGAGCGCGCCTCCCTTCGTCCCTTCATAGTCATCCAGCTCGTTCACCGCATACAGATTCTTCCGATCCGAAGAGAGCGCCAGCCAGGAAGCGTTCTGCGCTTCAGGCAGGCTCTCCCTTTCAAACAGTTCACCCGTCGTTTCATCGAATTCAAATCGGGTAATTCCATTTCCATCTCCGTGATAAACGGTTCCATCTCCCGTAAGCACGGGCGCATTATAGCTTCCAACATAAAGCTGCTTCATCATTGCCTCCTGCCGCCGAAGGGCGGCTTTCCTTCAATCCTCATGAACCCGGTACAGATATGCCCTTCCCTTCTTTCCCACCCGCTCCACCACGCCCGCATCCATCAGGATCGGGAGTGCCGACTGGGCCAGCGCCGGGCGTATATGAGCCTTCCCTGCAAATTCCCGGAAGGTAAAGGGTTCCTCCAGATCATACGGGACAAACTGCATATAGTCCTGAGGACAATCGATGCTTACCTCCTCCACGATCCGGGTGGGGATACGGTCAAACCGGGTGGAGCCCTTCTTTTTATCCCGGCTCCAGCCGTTCAGAAGCCTGTATTCCTCCATATCGAGAAGAACCAGCTTCAGATGCAGACCGTCCCGGAGCAGATAATTCCTGATCCGGTACAGCTCCTTAAAGGCCATGTAGGGATTTCCCGTAAGCGGAGATTTTCTGGGGCTGGAGAGCTCGCCGGTTTCCTCATCGATCCAGATCAGCCTCTTTTCATGGGGAATGGGATAAACGATGGTCACCGGACAGATGGGAAGAAACCGGTCCAGCTTTTCCCGAAGCCTGTCAAAGCTCCGAGTCTGAATTTCCAGGATTTCCTCTCCCGTATAAATATCTGCCACACAGCCGCCGATGGGAATCTCATGCATGCTTTCATCCGGCGCGTAATAGCTTTTCAGGATGGCGTGGACCGTCTTCTCCGAAAGCGTGCCGATTCCGTTTCTCTCCCTGTCCTTTCCCGTTATTTTTTCTTTTGCCCAAATAAAACGTTCCTGATCTTTCATCTTTTTGACTGAAAATGTTTGCCATTTTCCGCTTAAGTGTTTATACTGTAAACAAAAGTAGCTTTTATGCCGCCGCAGGGCGGCGGAAAGGAGTGCCCCATGAAAATGATATTGACAATCGTGCGCAACGAGGATGCACCCCTGCTTCTCAACGAGCTGAATGAGAAGAAGTACTACGTCACAAAGCTCGCCACGACAGGCGGATTCCTGAAGAGAGGAAACACCACCCTCCTTATGGGAATCGAGGACAACCAGGTGGAAGAGGTCTGCGAGATCATCCGGCAGCATTCCGGAAAACGGCAGCAGATCATGTATACGCCGCCGGCACCTTCCAACGTTAATGTTTATAACTCAGTCTCCTCCGTTCCCGTAAATGTAGAAGTAGGAGGGGCTACCATCTTCATTCTTCCTGTGGAGGAAGAGCGCAAGGTATAAGGAATAAAATACTTTTTGATCGGATGTGGGAAGTTCCTTCTCCTGTCCGATTACGCGATGTGGGCAGCAGCTTCGGATCATCCATCCGGGCTGCTGTCTTTTTCTGTGCCGGCCAGGGTTCCGAAGCCGGAAAGTCAACCTCCTCCTCCACCGCTGTTATTCTGCCGTTAAAGTGTCATATTCTGTCCGGATGCGTTCCACGATCTGCTCCATCTTCTCAAGCTCCTGCTGATAATTTTCCGAAGTGATCCGGTAATGATCCTGCGCCATTTCCTCCACCATCCAGTGGTTGATGTCCTCATTAAAATGAATGGGGTCCATATAGAGATCAAGATCCAGAATCACATCCTCCTCATCCTGAAAATAATACAGTCTCACGTTGTCATAGGGAAGAAGCCGTTCCATAGACGCCCTCGCCGCATACAGGCTCTGCTCAAGCTGGCCGCTTCTGATCATGTTATCCCACCAGAGCAGGGAATAGGGCGGATAGAAAATGTAAAAGACCGTATCCGGATTTTCCTGCACCATCCGCTCCAGAATGTCGACATTTCCGTCGATATTTGGCCGGTATTCCTCCTCCGTCCTCTCTTCCGCAATTTCCTGAGGCCTGCCATAGTTGGCAAGGGCGTCGCTTCTGGAAAAGGTGTGGTACTGAGCCCAGTTGTAGGAAGCGCCTTCGTCATAATCCTCCAGAAAGGTTTCCGCGATCATGTAAGGGATATCCTCAAAGATCACATCCTTATTCAGCAGATATTTGACATCCGTAAATGGATTTTCGTCATACAGATAAAGCGGCATGGTTTCATCCGGAAATTCCGTATCCGGATCTCCGGAAAGGGCGAACAGATCCAGGCTGTAGAACACATAGTCCAGTTTTCTTTCCTCTGCCGCCATCCGTATATAATAATCCAGCTGAGCGGTCACACCGGAGCTTTTGATCGCCTTGACCGACTTTGTACCGAAGGCCTCATCAAACCAGCGGTTATTGAAATTTTCCGCCGTTGAGGAGCCTGCAAGCACGCTGTCATATTCAAAATTCCGCAGGGTGCCGGGCACCTGATATTCTTTTTTCGTAAGCACAGCCTTCAGCGGGCCGAGTGGTTCATGGTAATGAAAAAACGGGTCGAACACGAACACCAGCCCGGCCGCAAGCAGCAGAAGAACCGCGGCCGCAAGAAAAAAACGCCTTAAAAATTTTTCATACATGCTGTTTTTACTTTCCTGTTACTAAAAACTGAAGTATACAAAGGTACTCACCCCGGACAGGGAAATCACGGACCATGCGAACAGAAATGCCAGCCACATGGTGAACCGGAAGCTGATCTCCTTCCGCGAAATGATTTGACCCGTATTTTTCCGGGTAAGCACAAAGAAGCTCACTGTCAGCATAAAAATCATGGCAGCGATCTGAGCCGCTCCCACCAGAGAAGGGGCGATCAGGGACAGCGCCTTGGTCACAATGTAGATCTCCGACGGTTCCATGACCGCAGCCATCTGCACCAGCTGTCCGTCCACATGGAAGGAAAAGATCCGGGACAGGAGCAGAAAGCCGTCCTGAATGCTGTCCGCACGGAAGAAAACAAAGGCCATGCAGACATAGGCAAACGTGGCAAACTGACACAAAAGGCGCAGCGCCCTGTTCCGGATTCCTTTATCCTGCAGTTTTCTTCCCGCATTTTTCTCTCCAGACGCTTTTCTGTTTCCGACAATTCCCGCAGCCGCAACGCCAAGACCGTGCAGAAAGCCCCAGAATACGAACGTCCAGTTGGCGCCATGCCACAGGCCGCTCACCAGGAAGGTGATCATGATGTTCACAAAGGTTCTGAGCTTTCCCTTCCGGCTGCCTCCCAGCGGAAAATACACGTAGGTCTGCAGAAAGCGGCTGAGCGTCATATGCCACCGTTTCCAGAAATCCTTCACGGATGTCGCCCGGTATGGGGAGTTAAAGTTCTCCGGGATCTCGATCCGGAACATTTTTCCCACGCCGATGGCCATATCGGAATAACCGCTGAAGTCAAAATACAGCTCCAGCGTATATCCCACCGCCGCTGCAAAAGCCGCAGGCGCATCCAGGGCAGCGATATTTTCATAGCCGTAATTCACCGCAAGAGCCAGCGTATCCGCAAGAAGCACCTTTTTTGCAAGGCCGATGGAAAACTGCATCACGCCCCTGGAGAAGCTTTCCGCCGAAAACCGCCTTCTCGTTTCATCCTGAAACTGGGGAACCGTCGATGCATGCAGGACGATGGGCCCTGAGATCAGAGACGGAAAGAAGGTCACAAAGCTGAGATAGTCCATCAGACCATAATGAGGCGCATCTCCCCTGCAGCGGTCAATCAGATAAGACAGCTGCTGGAAGGTGAAAAAACTGATACCCAGTGGCAGCAGAATATTCCGGGTCTGAAAATCTGCTCCGAAAACCGCATTGACGTTCTCAACAAAAAAATTGTAATACTTAAAGATCCCCAGCGCGCCGATATTGACCACGCAGCCGGTAATGAGCAGAAATCTTCTCATCCGCGGCGTATCCCGCCCGGAAAGGAAAAAGCTGACTCCAAAATTAAAGAGACAGCTTCCCAGCATGACCCAGAGGAAGCTGACGTTATACCAGGCATAAAACCACAGGGACATCCCGATGAGATATCCCTGCGCCAGTTTGTACCGCTTCAGCCTGTTTAACAGATACCAGCCCGCTAAACTGAGCGGAAGAAATACAAAAATGAAAAAATAAGAATTAAACAGCATCTGTGGCTCCGATCTATTTTCTGGATTCGATAAACCGCTTCACTTCTTCCACCTGGGGCATGACGCGGAGCGCTCCCTTTCTGGTGGTGATGATGGAAGCCGCCGCATTGGCGAAGGTGAGCATTTCCTTCAGTCTCTCCTCATTCAGACCGTCCAGACCGTATTCCAGCACATAGTGCAGACAACAGCCGCCAAAGGTATCGCCGGCTCCCGTCGTTTCGATGGTTTCCTTCTGAATAAAGGACGGAAATTCCACGCGCAGATCCTTATAGTAGGCACGGCTTCCATCCCTTCCCATGGAAAGCAGAATCAGCGGAATGTCATATTCCTGACGGAGCTTTTCGATTCCCTTATCAAAATCCTCCTCGCCCGTGAACCACTGGATTTCGTTGTCTGAAATCTTCAGCACATCACACTGCGTAAGACCGTATGCCACCTGCTCCTTCGCATCGTCCAGAGATTTCCACAGCGGAGGACGCAGATTCGGATCGAAGGAAACCACCGCTCCCGCCTCCTTTGCAAGACGGATGGCCTTCTTTGTGGCTTCCCGCACTCCTTCATGAGTCATGGAAAGCGTTCCGAAATGAAACAGCTTTGCGCTCTTCACCAGCTCTTCATTCACTTCATCCGCCGTAAGGAGCATATCTGCTCCGGGATTTCTGTAGAAGGAAAAGTCCCTGTCCCCGTCCTCAAAGGTCTGTACGAAGGCCAGGGTAGTTCTTGCATCCTCATCCACAATCAGATTGGAGGTGTCAATTCCCACCTCTTCCAGAACGGACTTCAGCTTCAGTCCGAAAATATCCTTCCCCACCTTGCCGATAAAAGCCGTAGGATGGCCGAAGCGGTTGAGCATGGCCAGCACATTGCAGGGCGCGCCGCCTGGATTTGCCTCAAACATGGTGTTTCCCTGTGCGCTCTTTCCATTGTCCGTAAAATCAATCAGCAGTTCTCCCAGCGTTACAACATCAAACTTTTTCATGATTACCTCTATTCCGCCGCCAGAGGCGGCATTTCTTATGAAAAGAATGGCGGCAGCCATTCTTTGGCAGGACCCCAAGGTTCCTGCCGGCCTCTATTCTGCCGCCAGAGGCGGCATGTTTTAGCTTTATTGTAACAGCAACCCCTGAAAAATGAAACATATTTTTCCCATATCTTAATTTTTTCTAAATACCGGTAAAATACAGGATAAATGGCGGTTGATATGTTATACTGAGCCCAGAGCAGCAGACTGGAACTGTTGTCAGCGGCAGATTGAAAATCTGACCCGCCGGCTTCAGCGTAGAAACGCTTCGGAATGGAGGAAATTATGGATATTACAGAAGGAATCAGAAAAATTTTTCTTGCAGGCGTAGGCGCAGTTGCCACAACCGGAGAAGCGGCGAAGAGCCTGATCGACACCCTGGTGGAAAAGGGTGAGCTCACCGTGGAACAGGGAAAGGCCCTGAACGAGGAGCTGAAAAAGAACGCCAAAGAGAAAATGAACCGGCACGTTACGGTCCATGTGGTGAATGAATTCAGGGATGTGTATTCCGCCGTGGATAAAATGTCCAGAGAGGAGCTTGAGTCTCTGAAGGAACGTCTGAATGAGCTGACTGCGGAAAAAGATGAGGCTTCGGAGGATATGTCTCAGGAAACGACGCAGGATATGACAGCTTCCGGAGATACGGTGGACGGGGAAGAAAATCCTGACAATTCCGCAGAATCCTGACAGAAAAATATTTCCGGTAATCGGATAGGGGAATTTCTTTCCTCTATCCGATGCGGAAATCCTGAGCGGGGCAGTCTGAATTATTTTTGGCGGCCCGACGCTTCACCCCGCCATTCATTATAACTTCCAAGGCAGTTGGTCTTGAATCCGTCCGCTTCGATCCGATCCATCTCCTCCCACCAGGAGGGTGTATCGCCCAGGTTGGAAAAGACCCGGATTCCTCTGCCGTGCAGGAATTTCACTTCTTCTCTTCCGAAGGCTTCCGCGTTCAGACCGATTTCATAAAGATCCCATTCGTCCAGAAGGGGAAGGGTGGTTTCGTTCAGGAAGCGAATGTTGGCGCCAAGACGAAGACCCGACGGTTTGGAGTTTTTCTGATAAAAGCTCTGAATTTCCCGGTTGCAGCTGTCGATTCCGGAAAAGAGGATGCATCTGTGCGCCGTATTCGTGCTGCGGATCAGACGGTCCGTTTCTTCGATCAGCCCGTCCTCCTTGAACTCGATTTCTGCAAAGAAGCCTTCAGGCTGTGTATCGATCCATTTCAGAAAATCCTCCAGAGAAATGTAGTGATCCGTTCTGCCGTTCCGCTTTCTCAGAGCCTGATACATATCCCAATAGTTTTTATGAAACCAGGAAAACATTCTGTCAAAGCGTTCCTCTCCGGGAAGGTCTTCCGAGACGGCAAGGCACTGCATGGCTCTGGCCCTTACGGTTTCCCGGTCATCCAGATCCCACGGAAAATAATAAAACAGTTCATTCTCAAAGCCGCCTTCAGGGAACCAGTCCAGAAGATGTCCGGCAAAGGGAAGAGGCGTATCACATACCTCTTTCAACGGCATTTCATTGATTTTTCTTGTTTCCCTTTCCGCTGAACCGCACATGACCCTGAAAAATCCGGCATCATGAGCGACCACGATTTTTCCGTCAGCAGTTTTCCGGATATCCGTCTCGATTCCCTCGCAGCCCTTTTTCACAGCTCCAAGGAAAGCGGACATGGTATTTTCCGGACCGGACCAGATATCCCCTCTGTGGGCGATCCTGGCCGGCCTGTGTGGGAAAGCTGCTGATAAAGTCTTATTTTTCCCTGTATTTTCTACTTCTTTTCCCATTCCTGCTCCTTCATGTTGGTATGAATGTAAACTACGGCTGATACGGCAGACATCAGGAAAATAATCACCGAAAGAGCCGCTGCCCGTTCATAATGGAAATTGTTGAACAGGGTGTACAGAGCAATGCCAAGCATCTGCGGATTGTTTCCATCCATCAGATAAGGCGTGGTAAAGGAACCGATATTGCTCATGAAAATGAAGGTAATGGCAATAAACACATCCTTATATGTCAGCGGAAGGATCATATTGAAAAACAGCTTTACTTTATTGGCCCCCGCGTCCTGAGCCGCCTCAATGATGGAGTCGGGAATGGATGACATGGCGGATGCCAGAAGCATGGTTGCAAAAGGGATATTGAACCAGAGGTTCATCATGATAACACCCTTTTCATTATACATCAGGCCGAGCTGAATGTTCAGGCCGAACAGCTGGCCGATCCGGTTGATCAGCCCGGAATCCCGGATGATGGTAATCATTCCGTTCACCGCCACCAGGCCGGGAATGAACCGGGGAAGAAGGTAGAGGTTTCCGATCAGCCTGCTCACCCTGCTGTTAGAAAACCGCAGATACATGGCGAGCAGGTAGGCGATCACAATGCAGACTAACACGGTGATAACAACAATCTTCAGAGTATAAAGAATATTGTTCACCTGAATGGGATCAGTAAAAAAATAGATATAGTTATCCAGTCCCATACCTCCTTCTTCCAGCTGAAAGCTTCTTCCGATGTTGCTGATGATGGGGAAAAGAACCACCACCACCAGCAGAAGCATAGAAGGAAGAACCAGGAGATAAGGAAGGATTTTCTGAAGTAAGGTTTTTTCTTTCATTCGATTCTCCTGAATATGTGCCGCTCTTATTCCAGCGTTCCGATTTCCGCATCCCATCTTTCATTCAGCTGGGTTCCCAGATCACCGATGGCGCTGACGCGGAAAGATTCGATCTTAAGATCAGAAATGGTCCGTGTCAGTTCCGGATCCAGAAGGCTGAAGTCAATTACAGGGATGGCTGCCATGGATTCCAGAGCGATGTTCTGAGCCTCCGGGCTGAGCATATAGTCCATGAAGGCATACGCCGCATCATTCTGGGCACCGATGCTGGGTACTCCAAAGCATACCGTATTTCCGGTGAATGCAGGATCGATCTGTACGAGCTTGATGGACTCCGGCATGGTACCCTGCTTCTGCTGGGACAGTACCATATCGGCCCAGGCGGGCGTCATATCTATTTCCTTATTGGCAAGAAGATCCAGAGTTCCCTGGTTCTTATTGGGGTATACCACCTTGCCGGAGGACTGATACATGTAAGGATGCAGTTCTTTTAACAGTTCAAAGCCCTGATCCCACTGCTCCACATTCGCCTCATCCGTGGAGGTAAGCGCGGATTCGTCCATGAAGTTGTATACGCTGGTCAGCACAAAAGAGGAGCCGGCTCCGCCTGAACCGGGAGTATTATAGGCAAATCTTCCCGGATTATCCTTGATCCACTGGTAAAGTTCTTCCGCCGTGGCAGGAGGATTGGCCACTGTTTCAGAATTGTAGGCAAGAAGTACCGTCGTTCCGCGGTAGGGAACCAGAAGATCGTTTCTGAAGCTTGCGGTTACCGTAAGATTATCATAATTGGAAAGTCTGTCCGTATCGATGGGCACAAACAGATCCTCACCGCCCTGCTCCAGATATCCTGTGATTGAGGCGTCGCTGACTTCGACCAGATCATAATCCGTATTGGTCTGTCCCGCCTTTTTCGCAGCGATAATACGGTCGCTCAATCCCTGTGCGCCGGTTCCGGAGGTGATGAACTCAAGCTTTGCCACGTATCCTTTTCCGTTTGTCTCATTGAAGTTTTCAATCTGCTGCTCCAGCTGCACGCGGACGTTATCCGATCCTTCCGCCCAGATCGTCACCGTCTTGTCATCCTCGGCCGCAGAGGCGGAGGAAGCGCCGCATCCTGCAAGCGTTGTCACGGCCATCGCCGCCACCAGAAGCACTGCTGCAATTTTTCTGAATTTCATGCTCTTTTTCTCCTTTTCCATTGTTTTTATCTTGTACCACAAAAAGTGTTATGCGCTGTATTCACATACCTTATTAAAGGAAAGCGATACTCTGTCCTGCACATGGAAGCCGTTTGCCAGAGCCCGGTTCAGGTAGGATTTGATGGACTGATTTCCCATCTGCACGATGACCTCCGCATAATGTCCCAGCATCATAATACTGCGCACGCTGCCCACCATATCTCCGCTGTCTCCTTTGGTAAGGATGATATCCTCTGGCCGGACGGCCAGCGTCTTCCCGTCATTCTCTTCAATGAAGTTCATCTCTCCGATGAAGGAGGCCACATATCTTGAAGCCGGGTTGTCGTAGATTTCCTCCGGCGTTCCGATCTGCTCGATCACGCCCTTGTTCATGACCACAATTCTGTGTGAAAGCGCCATCGCCTCCTCCTGATCATGGGTGACAAATACCACTGTGATGTTCAGTTCTTCCTGAATCCTCTTCAGCTCATCCCTCATCTGCTGACGGATTTTGGCATCCAGTGCGGAAAAAGGCTCGTCCAGAAGGAGTACCGAGGGCTTTAACAGAAGTGCCCTGGCAATGGCTACCCTCTGCTGCTGCCCGCCGGAAAGCTGATTGGGGTATTTCTTTCCGTAGCCTTCCATTCCCACCAGCTTCAGCGCGTCATCCGCTTCCTTTTTCATTACAGCCTTCGGGACCTTGCGGATCTTCAGACCGAACATCAGGTTCTCATAAACGGTCATATGGGGCCAGAGATTATAGCTCTGAAACACCATGGCGGTGGGTCGCTTTTCCGGAGGAAGCTCCTGAATCTCCCGGTCATCCAGAAGAATCTCTCCCTCATCGATCTTCAGAAAGCCTCCCAGGGTTCTGAGAATCGTGGATTTTCCGCAGCCGCTGGGGCCGAGCATGGTGACGAATTCTCCTTCATGTACCTGAATATTGATGTTTTCCACCCCGTCTCCGTTGGGATAGATTTTCTTCATATTTTTGATTTCCAACTTGATGTTTTCTTTTACTGCTGACATATTACCTCTTTTTCCGCCGCTGCCGCACGGCACTGAATCCGTATTACTATTTCATGTTATAGCCTTTGGCAATGGCCTCCGGACCAACATATTTTCTGAGCGCCACAAGAATGATGATCGTAGGAATGATCAGAAGCAGGGAAAGCACGGGGCCTGCCGTAATGGGATACTGCATGATGACACCGTAAAGCTCCACAGGCATGGTTTTGATCTGCGGGAAGCCCACCAGCAGTGTTCCCTGCGATTCTTCCAGGGATCCGAGAAAGGTAAACACCGACGCCACGATGATTCCCGGCATCGCCATCGGAAGAGTGATGGAAAAAAACGTTCTCACCGGTCCCGCTCCCGCATCTCTCGCCGATTCCTCCTGTTGGGAATGGATGCTGCGAAACGCATTTGCCGGGATCCAGGTCATAAACATCAGGGAGTTCAGCACATGAATCAGGATGACGCCGGGCAGGGTTCCCATCAGGTTCAGACGGTAGAAAATCACACCGATCGATATGTAAAGCCCCATTTTGGGGAAAGCGTTGCTTAACAGGAAGGAAAGCAGGAAAATTTTCTTTCCTCTGAAGTTAAATCTTCCCAGCGCATAGGCGGCAGGGATGCAGATCAGCATCGAAATGAAGGTGACAATCACCGCCAGCACGAAAGAAAGCACAATGGAGCTGACCAGACTGTCCTGCTCAAATACGAACTGCCACCATTTAAAGCCGAACTCCTGCGGAATCACCGCCGGAACTTCATATTTGTTCGCAAAGGCCAGCATGCACAGGTTCATAAGGGGAAGATAGAAAAACAGAACGAACACACCGAACAGAATATATTCCAGAAAATGTTTCTTCCCCATAGTGTGGTACATCGCCCGCGGGCTCATTATTTTCATCATAGACATTCCTCATTTCTTATCGCTGTCAACTGCTTCAGCCGTCTTGTGGTTATGTTGTCCACATGCTTTCTCAGAAATTTTCTCTGAAGCTCTTCATCATCTACCGTCCAGACGGAAATGCCGATTCCCTTTTTCTCCGCAAGGTCAAGGACCTGCTCCGCCAGGCTGTAATGCCAGTTGATTCCTGCCGCCTCATAAGCTTTCATCTCATCCAGAACGGCAGGCAGGGCTTTCACCAGCTCCCTCTTTCCTTCTTCCGTTCCAAAGTTCCGGTAAAGCTCCGGACGAAATACCTCAAGGTTCGCATACCAGGTGATGGAGGGAAATGCACAGCTTCCTTTCTGAAAAAGCTCTGGATTCACATCACCTGTGAAGATCAGCCGCTTCTCCATTCCGTATTCGGAAGCCAGCCGGTATACCGCTTCTTCCAGCCCCTTCTGCTTCAGATCACAGTTGATTTTTTTCTTCGGAATTCCTTCCGCCATCCGAAAGGCCTCTTCCAGCGTCACCGCATCCTCCTGCGTTTCGTCATGGGAGAGAATCAGTTTTCCTTCTCCGTTCTTTCTCACATCCACTTCCACCGCATCAGCCTCTGACTGAAGCGCTGTTCTGAGAAATTCCAGGGAATTTTCCGGCGTTCCGTCACAGCCGGAATGTGCTGTTATCATGCCGCATTCCTTCCTTTCCTGAAAAGATTCAAAGGCTCTGTTTTCCGGTCTGTCTTACAGACTTTTTTCATGGGACCATGAAGCTGTCCCTTTTTGGCCCGCGTATTATAATAGCAGAGCTTCCGAACTCTTATTACCATTTTTCTTTATAAATTTTGTAAAGAAAATTTTTGTCTTTTTCTCTTTTTTTCACCTGTTTTGTAAAATCGATGCCGCAAACTTTAAATTTCTGTAAAGCCTCTATCTTTTTAATTTTTACAAAGGTAAACTGATTGCCGGAGCAGATGAAAACTTTGTTTCTGTCTGTCCGAATAAAATTTTAATAAGTAAGAAAGGAAGCTTTATGAACGCGGTTACGGTTTTTAAGGGGACTTTACAGAAGAATTTTCTGGGAAATGTAATTTATCAGTATCAGCTTCCTGCTCTCTGCCGGGAACTGCACATCATTCTGACCTGTTACCTGAAGGATCAGAAGAATGCCGCGGCCCTGCATGAACAGGAGGCGGAGAAAGCCTTTTTCGACCACTGGGGAAGAAGGCCCGGCGCTGAAGAAAAGGAAGCTCTTCTCATGCAGATGAAAACGGAGATTCAGCTCGCCGCCTTTCTGTCCGGAAAATTTCTCGGAAATGTACACAGGCCCGGAAATATTAAGGAGATGCACTTTTCCCCGGACATGAAACGGACCTGCGGCTGCATGAAAAACGAAGGCGGGTATCACGGACTTCTGAAGCTGGTCGTTAATTCCTTCGGCGTACTGGAAGATGAGATTTCCTATGAATTAAAGATAACATGTGTTCCTGTTGTGGACGGCGCTGATTCTGAGAAGGGAGAAGAAAAGGAATGTTAAAAAGAATTGAGCTTCACAACCACAGTCTGGAATCGGACGGGCGTATGAGTGTGGAAGAGCTGGCCGGCTGGCTGATTTCCAACGGCATCACCGCCTTTTCGCTGACAGACCATAACACCGTTTCCGGTTTTCCTCTCCTGCACAGATACAGGGAGACCCATCCAGGCTTCGAATATCTGACGGGCTATGAACTCACCTCCTGGTACGGACACATCCTGTGCCAGAATGTAAGAGAATATATTCCCTGGGATGATATGGATCTGGAAAATGGAGATCTTTTTCCGGACAGGGTTCATGCTCAGGGCGGCCTTGTGGGAATTGCCCACCCGGTCAGCTTTCCCCATCCGGTATCCAACGGACTGCGTTTCGAACTTGTCATTCATGACTGGACAAAGGTGGATTTTATCGAGATCATCAACAATGCACATCCCGCCTTTCCTGACAACCAGAAAGGCATTCTTTACTGGGAGGAAAAACTGCTTTCCGGCTTTTCAACAGGCGTTCATGCCGCCCCTGTATCCGGCATGGATCTGCACTCTCCCGTGGATATGAGCCGCTATTACCGCACCTGGCTGGAGCTTGACGGCTCCGGACTGGAACAGGCCCCTCTCTCCGAACAGCTGGATTATGCCATAAGAAAAAACAGGACCATCGTATCCAACGGCCCTGTTCTTCTCTGTGACCGGAAAGGAGATTCCCTTTCTCTTCATATTGATCTGAAAACGGATGAACGAATACGCGGCCTTTCCATCGAATCCCCGTTTCTTCTTTCTCTGCGCTCCCCTTCCTCCCATTTTTTCCGGAGAATCCAGGGAAACGTGACTCTCTCTCTTTCCGCCTGCGGCATCATGGAGGATGAGCCCGTTATTCTGAAGCTGTATCCGCATATGGAGCCGGATGGACTCCCTTCCTGTATCCGGACAAGCCTTCCCGGATAACCGGAAGGGCTTATATTCCGGTGGAACCATCAGTCAATCCGGTAAATATCCACAGCCGCAGTTCCGGAAACCTCCACCGTCACATTTCCCTTTTTCTGGTCTGACGGCATCTCCATCACCGCGAGGACCTGACCGTTTTCCGCGGAAGCTTCAAGCAGCTCTCCATCTGCAAGAAGAGAAAAGTCGTTAAGATTCTTTCCGATTTCATAGACCTCCGATCCTACTCCCAGCTTTCCACAGGAGGAAACGTAAGTGATGGGAGTGCCGTAAAGGTTGATGGAATAGTCGGAAGGCTTCTCCATATGAATACAGATTTCCAGCGCGCCGTCCCTCTGTGACATGCAGAAAACCTTTCCCTCTCCATTGGAGGAATGGACGGCGCTTCTTGCCTTAAGAAAGCTGTCCACGGGAAGCTGTCTGAGGCGGTATCCTTCTTTTATTTTAACAAGAGAAAGCTTTCTGGGAAGACCCATGGCTCCTGTATACAGCTTATTTTTATTCTTTGTTCTCAGCCATGGAATCAGAATCACATCCTCCGTCCCCCAGATAGTCTGGGCAGCATAAGGAAGCGCAGTCTTCCAGGCCTTCCGTCTGATGCTGTCCGGTTTGAATTCATAACCGTCAAAGTCTCCGGTGAAATAATATCCGTCTGCGCTGTAGAACACCCATTTTTCCCCGCCGCCTTCCACCGGAAGCTTTCTGAGATCCGGGCACTCCCACGCCCCTTCCAGCGTCAGCGTCTGAGATTTCTTCCAGCTTTTCAGATCCTTTGACCGTAGGATGGCGAAATCATTTTCCCGAAGATACAGAACCATATAATAGGCTCCGCTTTCCTCGTGCCAGTATACCTTGGGATCCCGGTTCTCTTCCGCAAGCTGCCTGACCGCCGCGCCCTCCATCCGCTTCAGCGTCTCTCCGCCGTCCGTGCTGACGGCAATCCTCTGGGTGAAGGTCTTTCCCCGGCTCCACTCCGATTTGCTTCCCGCACAGGTATAAAAATAAACCTGCGCGTCGTTATCCAGGCCCAGCATCCCTCTCTCATTCACGATGCCGCTTCCGGAATACACGGTTCCGTCCTCATCCGGGTACAGAATGGTTTCCTTTCTTTCCCAGTGCAGCAGATCACTGCTCACCGCATGCCCCCAGCACATATTTTCCCATCTGGTGTCAAAGGGATTGTGCTGGTAAAACAGATGATAAATTCCGTTCTGATACAGCAGACCATTGGGATCGTTGATCCATCCCGTATCCGCCGTGAAGTGAATCAGCGGATGGGACTGGCAGACCTGAGGAATGCTGTCGGAAAGAGAAATGGCATCCAGAAAACCATTCGGAACATCTCCCTCCACTCTTATTTTCCTGCCTTCATGCTTTTCCACATTCAGCGGTGCATAATAATGGAAGGAATAATAGCCCTCTTCATCCTCGCTGACCGGAATCTGAAATTCAAAAATCTTCCCTTCCTGCACGGAAAAGGAGACCGTCTTCGTTTCCTTTTCCGCACAGATGGGAATGAGCAGATACTTTTTGTTGATCCGAATATATTTTTTCACTGCCTGCTTCCCCCTTTCCATTCCAAAAAAATCTCCTGTCCGGACATCTGATTTTCTTCCGGCTCATTCTTCTCAGCCCAGCTTATCTTCCCATTCCTTTTCTCTGAATCCCGTAAGAACATAATCATCAGCAACGATCAACGGCCGCTTTACCAGCATCCCATCCGTTGCGAGAAGCCTGATCTGCTCTTCCTCGCTCATGGCGGGAAGCTTCTCCTTCAGATTCAGCTCCTTATATTTCATTCCGCTGGTATTGAAAAATTTCTTTAACGGAAGGCCGCTTCTGGCAATCCAGGTCTTCAGCTCTTCCTCTGTGGGGTTCTTTTCCACAATATGCCTGTCCTCATAGCTGATCTTTCTCTCATCCAGCCACTTTTTCGCCTTCTGACAGGTAGAACATTTCGGGTATTCCATAAATAAAATCATGTTAATCCTCACTCCGGAGTGGAGCAAAACTCTGCTTCGCCCTAATCTCCTTTTTACATTAATCTTTTCTCTTACAGCTGGGGCACGATTACATCCATGCACCGCTTCATCATGCTTCCCGCATCCCGGCTTTCCGCATTGATGGCGATCACCGCATCCTTATCAGGCAAAACGATGGCAAGCTGTCCATATTTTCCATCCGCACGAAAGCTGTTATAAGGCCCTCTCCAGAACAGATATCCATAGCCCTCCGCTCCGTTATCGGCCTGAACACGGGACGCCTCTCTGACATATTCTGCCGGGATGAGCTGCTTTCCATTCCACATTCCCTCCTGAAGCAGAAGCTGTCCGAACCGCATCAGCTCCGTCACGCACAGAAACAGGCCGCCCGCTCCGAAGGTAAAGCCCTGCGGATCCACTTCCCAGACCGTCCGTCTGATTCCGAGCGGTGCAAAAAGTCTGGGCATGAGATAATCCACCAGACTGCAGCCAGCCCTTCTCTGTACCAGAATTCCGGCCAGATAAGGCCCTGCATTGTTATAAACGAACGTGGTTCCCGGCTCCGTCTCAAAAGGACGCGACAGACAGAAGCGCACCCAGTCCTCTTCCTCCATCACGGGCCGCTGCTCTCCCATCAGCCAGCCTTCCTTCTGCCCCAGACACATGGTGAGAAGATCCCTCACCAAAGCTTTCTGAAGATTTTCGGATGGTTGAGACGGAATTTCCTCCTCAAACACATCGCACAGCTTCTCATCCAGACTCAAAAGTCCCTCTCTGCAGGCAATTCCCACCGCCGCGCTTGTAAAGCTCTTGCTGGCGGAATACTGGTTCCGGCGTATTTCTCCGTCCCAGTCTCTTTTTACAATAATCTCCCCGCCCCTGCACACTCTCAGATTCAGAATCCGCATCTCTTCCGCATACTGATCAATTTCCCGGATGTCCATTTCCTTTTCCCCTTCCTTTTTCTCCTTTCTCACGTATTCACAAAACCAGTAATTAATATTATAAGGGAATTATAACCGGAATCAGGAGGATGTGCAATTACGGACCTGCCGGGTTAGTGTATAATTATCATTGGCAAAGATAGGAATGGTTA
>ULPS01047116.1_pt1 | contig 38998 bp, 28 predicted proteins | sample 1953711 | NCBI WGS metagenome assembly ULPS01 (sample SAMEA4835635, study PRJEB28245) | human gut metagenome | biome: gut microbiome; material: fecal sample | place: Denmark | collected 2008 | reverse complement strand
AAGCCGCAGCGGCCTGGCAGGCGCCTCATTCCCCTTGCAAGGCACGGCGCCTAGCCGCAAAGTTTAGCGCTTCTTGCGAATGTAGAGCGACACAGCCGTGAACTTCACGTTTTCGTCTCCTGCCACCTTCGGCACGACATGCCCCGCCTTGTAACCGCGATCGGCCTCGACCTCGAAGGACTCCTCGACAGAGGGCGCCTCGAAACCCGCAGCTTCAAGCCATGCGACGTTTTCCTGCTCGGTTCGCGCGGCCTGCACGCTGTTTCCGATGGAGCGTGCCTCGTCCACGACCGAGTCGGTGCGCGGCCGGTCCGCGAAGATGGTCTCCAAAATCAGCAGTCCGCCCGGTTTCAAGACGCGGCAAAATTCCCGTATTGCCTGCTCCTGGTCGTAGAAAAGCGTGATCACGTTATTCACGTAGATTGCATCGTAGACAGACGACCCGATGCCTGCGCCAATCAGGTCTTCAGGGAAGGCGACGCGGAACTCCATGTTGTTGCGCGAAAGCCCGCTCTCGTGCCACGCGCGGCTCATGCCGTCTTTCGCCTCTTCGACATACGACGGGCTCCAATCGACGCCCATCACCTCGCCGCTATCGCCGACCAGGGAGCTGAGCTTGTATACGCCGCGCCCGCGCCTGCAGCATATGTCGAGCACCTTCTTGCCTTTGAGCTCCTCACGCGGCAAGAGCATCTTGCACACGCTCGCGAAGCCCTACTCGAACTGCTTCCCGCCATAGTGCTTTGCAAGCACGCCCGCGGGAATCTCCGCCGGCACGTTTTGCGAGCCCTGTGCGCTCGCGGAGGCCGCAGAGGCAGGGGCGGAAATCGCCGCGCCGCTATCGGCCACGCCGCCCGCAGATGTCGAGGAAGGCGACGTCGCACCTTGCTCGCCTTTGGGCTTCGAACCAAAGCGCATCCCGACCGCGCCAGGCTCGCCCACCTCGCGCTCTTCTGCCAGCGAGGCGTCGATCTCGGCAAGCTTGCTCACCCGCTCGGTGAGCCCCATGCGAGCCGCATCGACCTGAAGCTCCTGGTTGTGCTCGTAGTACTTCTCGTTTCCATAATGGGAGATGAAGCGCGTGGTCGGCTTGCGCGTGGTGAGCTCGGCCAGAAACACGAGCATCTCGCGACTGCTGAGCGTCTCGTCGATGAAGTCGAACGCGTTGCTCATACGCTCGCCCGCAGCGTCAACCAAAGGCGAAATCTTCGAGACCTCAGCTTTGTACGCGCGCTCGATGGCATGGAACGCAACATCACCCTCGGTCGCCTTCTCGAGCAGGCACTGCGCCGCAAAGCCCTTCAGCAAATCGATGACCAGGCGCTCTTCGCGAACAAACTTCCGCGAGGCGGTGCCAGATTCTATCTTTCTCGCCAGCTTGCGTTCGCGTTCGGACACGCGGGGGGCAAGCGCCTCGTCGACGCACGCACCCGCGAGGAACTCGGGCTTCGTCTCGCGCAGCAAGTCGCGAAGCGTCACAACTATGCCCTCCTGATCGAGCGCCTTCGAGCAATCCGCCGACAGCGTATCGATCATCAGGCCCAGAAGCGCAATGCGCTCGTCGAAGGGCGCTGCCTTCGCGCGATCTTTGATGGACGGCGTCGCAGTGCCGGAAAGAATCGACCCCACCTGATAATCGGAGCGATACTTCTCAAACAGCGAGTAGTACACGGTGAACTGGTCGGCAATGTCGTCGTCGCGCAGGAACTGCACGAACAAATCGCGGTTCACCGGCTTTCCCATCTGCTCGTACAGCGAGATGACCTTCGCCAAATCCTCCCAACCACGTGCCGTAACGAACGATTTGCCGCCGCCTGGTCGCGATTCGACCTTGTAGAAGCAGTCCTTTTTCGCCTCGAGGAACGTGGTCACGGCGGGGTGAAGGCCCGCTTCGGAAGCATAGGTCTTCCACGCGCCGTAGTCGGGCTCGACATCAATTTCGCGCAAACGGTCAAGCGTCACGATGTCGAACTCGTGCACCGAGCGGTTGTACTCGGGCGGGTTGCCCGCGCACACGATGACCCATCCTTCAGGCACCTTGTGTTTGCCGAACGTCTTGAACTGCAAGAACTGGAGCATCGAAGGATACAGCGTCTCCGAAACGCAGTTGATCTCGTCGAGGAACAGGATGCCCTCGCGCAACCCCGTGCGCTCCATGTAATCGTAAATCGCCGCGATGATCTCCGACATCGTGTACTCGGATGTATCGAATTCCTTCCCCTCGAATTCCCGATGCTCGATATGGGGAAGGCCGAGCGCGCTCTGGCGCGTATGATGCGTCATGGAGTACGACACGATGCCGATGCCCAGCTCGCGGGCGACCTGCTCCATGATTGCGGTCTTGCCGATTCCCGGCGCGCCCACCAAGAAAACCGGTCGCTGGTGCACAGAGGCAATCGAGAGCAGCCCCGCGTCATCCCTCTTCAAGTATGCCTCAACGGTGTCTTTCACCTGCTGTTTCGCCGAGACGATATTCATAGTGCCCGTCCTTTCACGCGCCCGCGGTTAGCGGATGCCTTGGCTTTTGAACCGATTGATGCCCGCCTCGTCGATGACGACCTTCATCGCCCAGGGCGGCACTGGCGGAAGGTCACGCCCCTCTTCGTCCATGAATACGAACGCCGTGTCGTAATCGGGCGGCTTTTCGGGAAAGCTCCCCAGGCCGTCCGTGAAATAGATAAGGCCCTTCATCTCGGCCAGCTCACCGCGATCGCGCAGCGTCTCGACATAGTCGAACACCGGGCGAAAGTCGGTCCCGCCGAACCCCCTGATGACGAAGTCCTCCATGAGCTTGTCGATCTCGCCGATATCGGTGATTCGCGTATCGGACTGCACGCGCGCGTCGCACTGCACGATATGCACGTTGACCTCGGTCGTATAGGTTTCCGACTCCTTCAAGATGTCGAACGTGTGCTCGATGAAGCGACGCACCAAATCACCCCGTACCGATCCCGACGTATCGATCGCAATGACGAACTCGCGCACTCGATCGGTCTCTTTGTACTCGAGCGGCTCGACAAGCGGCATGTTCCCGTAGAGCTCCATGCCGTAGGTGTAGTAGATGTAGTCGAATTCGTCCTGGTTAAGCAGCATTTCCTCGTTCATCGTCATGAACTTGCGCAGAAACTCCGTGTAGTCGTACACCTTGCGGTTCGCCACCGACAGATGCTGCATCAGGCTGTCCGATTCGCGGCCCCATTCCTTCGAGAACGTCTCGAGGTTCATCTCGATCTCCTTCGAGATTTCCTCCCATTCCCGCTCAGCCTCGTCGTCCTCGGAATGCTCACGTTCCTCATCCTCGCTGGTCAGCGGAACGGGCTCAGCGCTGTCGCCTTCTCCATCCTCGGCATCGTCGGTATCGTCCGCCGCATCTTCCGCCTGTTCGGTTTGCGAATCATCCCTTTTATCGTCCGTGTCGGTTGACTCATCGGCACCGCCAGCAGATTCAAGCTCCATGTCATCGGACTCGGGTGCTTCGCTGGAATCGCGCTCGCTCACCTCTTCCGGCTTCTGAGCCTCACGGCGCTCAGCAGGCGAATCCTCATCGGCATTCGACGGCCATGCCGAATGATCATCCCTCTCAAACAGGGCAACCCAATCGTTGAGCGTCGAGCGGCCCATCCCGAGGTACTGCTGTCCGGAAGGTGTGAGAACCATACCCTTCACCAGCGCATATACTTTATTGGGAAGAAGGCTTCCCGTCAGCATCTTTATCCTGTCGAGCGCTTCAGTCCGCTCGGCGTCCTGCGGGGAGGAAAATCGCCCCGCGCACATATCGAGCGCCACGCTTTCGGCGATGATATCGCACGTCAGGTTCCAAGCTTGGCGATTTCGGTGGTCCTTATCGAACGGGTGGCGGAAGATGCAGTGCATCACCATATGCAGATAGTCGCGGATGAGCTCGTCGAAGCCCTCCTCGAACCGCGCAATCACACGCGGCGGATCGAACGCCACACGGCGCGCATCAGTGGTCAGCGGATACCGCGCCCCCGCACGAATCGGCAGGTTTTCCATGCGCCAAAGGGCCATGTCCAGGAAACGGAACTTCAGCATGAGCTGAACGCGACATTCGTCGAGGATGTCCCGGGCGAGCTCGTCTTCGCGCGCGCGTCGCGCAAGTTTCGCGTCAGCTATCGTCTCATGCTCCGACATGTCGCCCCCTTACAAATCGAAGTCCATCAACTGGCTGCCGAAGAATCGGCGCTTCACTTCAAGAAGGTATCCCGTCATCGCGGCATCCTGCACATCACCCGCGCGCTCTACCACGATATCGATATTATCTTTTGTGAGATAGCCCAAATCAAGCATGTCATCCACGACCTGCCGATCATCATGGCGCGCCGCCTGCACGATGACGTCGACGAGGTTGCTCCTCATCACGCGATCGCACATGCTCCTGTTTGAAGGCGTCATGAGAACGGGGTCTTTCAGCCGCGCGATGATCATCTTGCTCTGGTCGTAGAGACCGATACCGCCGTCAACCATCGCATCGTAGCTCGATCCGCTCACAATCGACCCGTCATAATGGTCGAGAATCGCCTCAACGCTCACATGGTCGGGGACGCTGAACGCAAGCTCGATTTGCTTGATGCTCCGGTCGATTTCGGGAAAGCGCACGTCAAAGCTGGTGTGACCTTTAATTGGCTCTTCAAGGTCGATATGAATCAGCTCGATGAAGCACTGGAAGGCAAGGCCGCGCATTCCCACCAGCTTGATTCGATTGGACAGGTAGAGCTCGCGAATGTTCCTATCGCCGTTGAAAGCGTACGGCGCAATGGCGACGACTTCCTCGGGAATTCTCACGCATTCCCGAGAATCGGTGTTTACCACGACGCGGGCTTTGCCGTTGCTCCATTTCTCGAGCAGCATGCCGTTTTTTTCCTCGTAGCGAGCATTGCCCTGCGCCACCGTGACCTCGCGAAGCGTCGGCTGGCGCTTCCCGTTATGCGCGTTGTAAGTGACAAACGCGTTCTCCCCGATCTTCTCAAGAGAAGCAGGGATATGAAGTGATTCAAGTGCCGTGTCCATGAGCGCCTCGGCGCCCATTTCGACAACTCCCTCGGGAATGGCAATACGTCGCAGCGCTCGGCAGCCCTTGCATGCAGCGGCACCGATAATGCGAACGCCTTCGGGCAGCACTACCTCTTCGAGCGCGGCATGGTTGAGCAGCGCCCCCGGGGCCACCTCCGTCGTTCCTTCCGCAGCCTCGAATCGCTTCGCCTCGCTATCGAACAGACACAGCAGTTTCATGCCATCGCCCTGAAGCTCATAGAGGGCGCCAGATTCGTCGAGCATGAGCCGCTCCGAACCGGGCTCCAGCGTAAACGTTGCACCCTCGCCTGCGTATACCAGTTTTGTTCGCGCAGCAACGGGATAGCCGATTTCGACAATGCTGTTCGGAATCCTTAAGGTTGAAATATCCGAATTACTAAACGCATCCGCCTCAATGACCTGCAGCTTCTCGTTGAGCGAGACACTTACAAGGGAGGCACAGGCGAAGAACGCGCGCTCCCCGATTTCCTTCAAAGCGGAAGGCGCCTCGAAGGTACGCACCGCAGTACGGGCGAAAGCGTAGGGGCCTATTACCTCAACGCTGCTCGGCAGGTCAACCTTCGCAAGCTCGTCAAAGGAGCTGAATGCCTTTCGCGCGATCGTGGTGCACGAAGGCGCAACGGCATACGAAGGCAAGGGGCACGCAAGCGCCACGAGCGTTTTGGCGTCTTTCGAGTAGATCGCGACACCATCGGTCTGCAGCCAAGGATTTTCAGGATCGATCGATATTCCAATCAACCGACTCTTCTGGAACGTTCCTGGTTCAACACGGGAAAGCGCCGCACCGAACTCGACGTACTCGAGATGGGGAATGTCGAACAAGCTTGGTCCAACCTCTTCCAAAAGCCCCGGCATGCGCAGCCTCGAAAGCGAGGGGCATCCACGAAACCAGTCAGATTCGAAGGCAGCAAGGTTGCGCGGCAGCACAACGCATTCCAAACGCTTGCAGAAGCGGAAAGCGCAGCCCCCGATAAACTTCACTTCCTCTGGTACGACGATCGACTTCACGTCTTCTAAGCTCGAGCAAGCATCGGGCGCCAGCGAGCGAACCGGCAAACCCTCGATCGAATCGGGAATTGCAAGCTCGCCTTCCGCATGCGAACAGCGCTCAATGCGGATCGAGGATTCCGACAACACGACGTATTCCCAGTCCGTACCAGCATCGTCGACGAAATGACGGGAGTCTGAGGTACAGGCATCTTGCAAGGCCTGCGCTCGCAGAGCAGCCTCACGGCGCTCACGAATTCGCGCCTCGGTCGAGAGGACCTGCTCCCTTGTCGCCATTCCGTCATTGAGCGGCATAGGGGTAAAGCCTCCGAAGCTCACATCGAGCTTGCTCACATCGAGCGACTTGTTACGATTCACCTGAGCCTTAGCGTAGGCGATATGAGGAATTCCCAAAAGACCGTCTGCCATTCCCGCACCTCAAAGCAACTATCAACTAACGAACGCAAATCGTCGCAAGGGGCAATCCCAGAATAACCCCCGTCCAATCCCATTGCATTCCCCAGAATAGACAAAATGGCCCGACGCGAGGGTGCCGGGCCATTTTCGGAAAATGCGATTACTTGCGAGGAACGCCTGCGGGGTCGACCGGGCGACGAGATGAAATCTCATCGCCAAACATGATGCAATAGCGCATGCCCTTGAGCGTTACATACAAGCAGGCAATCTCATGTTTCCCGCCCTTGTTGAAGACCTCGTAGGTCAGCATCTCGCGATCAATCATCGGCTGATATATTTCACTATCGACAACCTTCTCAAGCAACATATTCGTCGCCTCGCGGCCAAGCTCGTCCTGCTTCAAAGCAATGTTGTACAGAATATCTTCTTGAGCTTCCGTAAGACGCCCGAGCTCTTCAACCTCAGCGCGAATTTCCTCTTCATTCGTCATAGCCATATCGAAAGCAATCCTCCTTGAGTAGGTAGCGCGAAAACGCATAACTCTTCTGATGAAAGTATCTTATCATTGGAAAATCGCCATTTGAGCAGGTCGAAGCTAGTGGAACAGTATGGCTGAAATCGTTTCATCCGCATTTTCGGGACAAAAAAAGAACCCCTTCTTACGAAGAGGTTCTTAAGCGAGCTTAATTCAGGCCCCTAGAAAAACATCCCCTGGAGGGAACTAGATGCCGTTGTAGCCCTTCGAAGGATCGGAGTCGCCAACGCCATTAGCGGTGTCGCCAGCTTCATTGCCGGTACGCTTCGTAGAGGTGTATCCACCCCAAGCGCGAGCAATGAACTTGTCCTTCACGAAGAAGATCTGAGCCTTCATAAGGTCAGCTTGAGCAATGCCATGATCGGCAAGGACTTCGTCCTTGCTCTTGCCAGCCTCGAGGCCTGCGTTCAACTCAGCAGCTGCTGCTGCAGCGTCGAGCTCAAAAAATTCATCGCGGGTCATGTTTTCCCTCCTTATTGGTCTATCGCACGATGCCGTGGTCGCCAGTCGCCTAGCGACCACGGACATCTTAACACACTAAAGAGTTACAGCTGGAAGAGAACCATCGGACGATCGAACTCTGCCATCTTAGCGACCATCTCTTCGACGGTACCGTAGTACATCGAAGCGGACTCGTCGACCTGCACCGCGAGCGGACGCTGGCCGGCCTTGTCGCCATTGGTTCCCCAATGCTCGGAGAAGATGGACGTCGGGCAAGGAATGTAGAACCATTCCCAAGCGTCGCCGTCGTTACCTTCGCCCTTCTTGAAGGGACCAACCTGAACTTCCTTGATACCGAACTGTTCGAGAGGAAGGCCAAGCTCTTCTTTGCAGCCGATCTCGGCGGCATGGTTACCGGAGTAGTACGTGTAGTCTACGAGCAGTGCGTACTTCTGATCTGCCATTTATGCCACTTCCTTTCTTAGTCGTCGGAGTTCAGGCTATGGACGCGGCGGATGTTGCACATAACACCCTTGTACGGAGCGCCAAAGCCAAGCTTACCAATGTTCTGATGCGGCACGAGGCTGTTGAAGTTGGACTTCCAAACGCCGAACAGGTTGGGCTCTTCGCCGTCCTGCTCAGGGAACCACCAGCCGTGAGCGCAGTTGAGGATACCAGGCTTCATGACCGGCGTGATCTCTGCCTTGAAGCGAGCCTCGCCGAACATGTTGTAGACCTCGATCCAGTCACCGTCGGTCACATCGTACTCTGCAGCGGTCTCCGGATTGATCTGGCACCACGGCCACGGATCGATCTGACGCAGGGACGGAACCTGACGATGCTCAGAATGGAAGGAGCTGTAGCGACGGGAACCAGAGGTGGTGATCAGAGGATACTGACCAGCCAAGTCGGGCTTGCTAATCGGGCTGTAGTTCGGCTCCTCGTAGTACGGCAGCGGATCCTCGCCCCAGGATTCGTAAAGAATCGAGTAGGCTTCGATCTGACCGGTGATGGTGTTGAAGCCGGGAGCGCCGTCGAAGCGGAGCATGCCCTTCTCATACTTCTCGTACTCGAAGCCATGAGCACCAGGCTGATAAAGGCCGAGCTCCTGGAAGGTCTTCCAGTCGAAGCCGAGTTCCTTGAGCTGATCGCTAAAGAAGTCTTCGACTGCCTGCTGCAGAGCAGGGAGGTCAAGCGACTTGCCGTCTGCAGGCTTGTACCACGGCCACCACTCGGGGTTGAGGCGCTGACCGAACATGAGGCAGATCTCGATGTCGGACTTGCACTCGCCAACCGTGAGAGCCTTGTTCATGGGGCCCATGAACACAGTGTTGCGGCCATAGTGGGTGAGGACGATGCCGTCATGCTCAGCCCAGGTGGACATGGGCAGGAAGTAGTCACCGAGAGCCATGGAAGTCGGCGTCTGGGTGAGGTCCTGGATGACGACGAACTCGAGCTTCTGGAGAGCCTTGTGCCAACGCTTCGGCTGAGCGGAGCAGGTCGGCGTCAGGAAGTTGGAGCTGTTGAACCAGCCCATCTTCAGAGCGTACGGCTGATCCGTCTCCATGGTGTTCAGGGTCTCGTCAGGCTGGGTGGTAGCCATGCCGGTGGACAGGCCAGGCCACTGCGCAGCACCGATACGCTTCGACCAAACTTCGTCGGTCATAGCGCCGCGCTGCTCCATGCGCCACTTGCCGAGAAGTGCCGACGGAGGACCAAGGGTAAGTCCGCCAGGACGGTCGATAGAACCGCACATAGCAGCCAGGATGATGAAGGACTGGGACAGCTGAACGCCGTTCTTGTTCTGGTCGAATGCCAGACCCCAAGCCCAACCGATAGGACGCTCGGTGCCGATGATGTGGGCGACGCGCTTGATATCCTCAGCGTCGACCGTGGTGATCTCGGCAACCTTGTCCACGGGATACTCAGCGGCGCGAGCCTTCAGCTCGTCAACGCCATAAATCCATTTCTCGACGAACTCGTGATCGTACTCATCGTTCTCGAAGAGGAGGTTGATGAGGCCGAGTGCGAGAGCCGTGTCGGTCTGCGGACGAACCTGCAGGTTGATGTTGCCATCATGAGCGCCGACCCAGGTGATGCGGGGGTCGATGGAAATGATGTGCGTGCCAAGCTTCATCATGTCGACGAGGCAGTGGCCGAAGAAACCGTCGCCGTTGGAGGGCAGCGGCTCCTTGCCCCAAACCACAACCCACTTGGACAGCGTGTAACGCGGGTCATGATAAGAACCGGGCAGATGACCAGCGTAGTCGAGCTCAGGATAGCCTGCGCCGAGCACGTAGTCAGAGATGGAGCAACGAGGACCGTAGCAGGACCAGCCAGACTGCGTGTAGCAGCAGTTGGGGGACTGCAGAACGGAGAACGTCAGCGCGTAGTAGTAGATGCAAGCCTCACGACCGGTGCCACCGAAGCAAACGATGGACTCGGGGCCGTAGGTGTTCTGGAAGTAACGGACCTTCTCGCAGATCGTGTCCATTGCCTCGTCCCAAGTGGTGCGCTCCCACTTGTCCTTGCCGCGATCTTCGAATGCGCGCTTCATCGGGTAGATGACGCGATTCGGAGAATGGGTGTACTCGCGAAGAGCAAGGTTCATGGCGTTAACACGACCAGTGGTGATCGGGTTATCGTCGTCGCCTTCGATACGGATGAGCTGATCGCCCTTCGTAACGACCTTGACACCGTATCCAACCGGGTGAGATCCCGGAGGAGACCAAGTGTTGCTACGAGTGACTACGGTACCGTCTTCAAGCTCGGTACGCCACTGCTTACCATATGCCATAGTCTTCTTCCTTCCTTTTCCCTCGCCAATTTCTTTCTCCACATTTACCGAGCGGGGTTGCTTGGAAGCCGCTGTCTTGCTTTCTCGCGTCACCGCCTTAAGGCACGTTTCATATTAGAGACATTACGGGGTTTGGAATCGAATCAGCGGGTTGTTTTTGGGTAGTTCAACCTCATCCTTTCAGGTTGATTTTCTCGATATGACCTCCCATTTCCCCTGGTCATGAAATATTCCGCGAACGGCATGTCCATTTTTCAACATTTTAGCTCTTCGCTTGACTCCCCTGGAATCGGGTATGAAAAGGCGCGGAATCACGCGCTGCATGACACCATCCATTGGTACAATAAGAAGAGGTATTCATGCTGTCTGATACCAATTACGTATGAAGATATCCACGTCACGTCCCGGGCCTGATTCACGGCCCGGTTTTTTGGGGAGGAACGCACTATGGCCACTCAGCAATTCACCCTTACTTCTTATGATCCCGTCTACGCGATCGCCGAGGAAGTCCGCATTCCCGAAGACACGATCCGCGAGACCGCTGTCCGCTGGCTTGAGATCAACATCTGCAAGGAAGGCGAGAAGGCGAAGCTGACCGACGGCTGGGTTAACGCCCACTGCAAGGATTTCAAATCGGTCGACGAGCTTTTGATTTTCATCCGCTACAACATGTACCGCGACAATCGCGAGGTCCAGGAGCTTGCCGACCAGGACGCCATCTGCAAGGAACTGTCCAAGCGCCTTGTCGAGGAACTCCCCGCCGATCTTGTGGAGAACTCCCTCTATGCATCGACGATGCGCATGGAAGAGATGATCAGTCGCCAGGGCATGACGAAGGAAGAGTTCTGTGAGCAGCGCGGCATCACGCCCGAGCAGCTCGACGCCGACGTTCGCGAGCGCACCATCCAAAGCCTGAAGGAGGATTCCGCTCTGGCTGCATACGCCGACCATGCCAATTACACGCTCGAGGCCGAGGACTTCTACGCCATCATTCCGGGCGACTCCATTCAGGACAAGGCTTACAAGCGCCGTCAGATCGAGCTCGATGGGCGACTTCCCCAAATGGAGGAATACGCCCGCAAGACCAAGGCGTTGAAGGAAATCATGGAGAACGCCATGATCAAGCGCAAGGCAACCGACACCGAATGGCTGCGCTACGGCGACACGAGCAAGGACGTGCTGAACGCGAACAAGCAGTTCCCCGAGAACTTCGTCACGCTGTAAGCGCCTCCACACTCCCCCAGCATGCGAAAGCCGCTGCATAAACTGCAGCGGCTTTTCTTTCGCCTGAGCGAGGCTCGCCTCAGCTCTTCTAAGACGAGAGGAGGCCCCCGCATTGAACTGCGAGGACCTCCAGCTTCACTTTGGTATGAATGCGCGGCTTCGGCGATGCGCTATCGGTAGGATTCGCCCTGGTCGCCGCCGAGGAGCTTCGACTGCTCCTTCATGTGCTGGCGCTTCTCGTGCTCCGAGACGAAGTTCTCAGGAGCCGCCTCGACGCTCTTGATCTCTACCTCGAAGGTGAGGTCCTTGCCTGCGAGCGGGTGGTTCAAGTCGAACTTGGCTTTGCCGCCCTCAATCTCGATGACGGTACCAAGCGTCGGTTCGCCCTCGTCGTTGGCCATCCACAAGCGAGAGCCCACTTTGATGTCGCGCTTGGGGATCTGGTGCGTTGGGATGACGGCGACGTAATCATCGAGGTACTCGCCGTACGCATCGTACTGACCGACGGTGAACGTTTTCTTCTCCCCTTCGAAGCCTTCCATGGCGAGGATTTCCTTCTCGAAGCCGTCGATCGCCATGTCCATGCCCGTTTGGAAAACCATGGGGTTTTCCTCGGTTGCATAACCGAAAACGGTGCCATCCTCCAAGGTGCCCGTGTACACGAGCGTTACGGTAGATCCGAGATCCATGTTCATCTCCCTTTTCCGGCGCCCGGCCAAGGTGCCGCAGCGCGCCTGAGCGTTTCTATGCTGGTTTAAGCCTCTTCGTCGACTACGGTCACTTCTGCGGTCTGCACAAGCCAGCGAGAAGCCTTCGAATGGCGGCAGACCTTGCGAAGCTCTGCCATACGGTTCGCCTTTTCCCACTTCTCGCGCGTGGCGATGGCGTCATCTTCCTGGGCAAGTTCCTTTTCGATGTCCTCCTCGGTTACATCGAAGCCCTTCTCGGCAACGAGGGCCTCGAGAGCGCAGTCAATGCGGGCGCGACGGATCGCCTCCTGCGTCACGTTCTCTTTGATCTCGTCGGCCTTGCCGTTGTTGTTGAGGAGCCACTCCTGCAAAGAGGTGCCCTGCTTCTCGAAGCTCTGCATCATCTCGCGGCCGACGTCCTGGCGAATGAAGTCCACGTAGTATTGCGGAACGTCGCCCACAAGACGATCAGCGAGCGCGTCAACCGCACGCTGCACCATAAGGCCTGGGAGCTCAGCTTCTTTGTGTTGATTGATCTGGTGGCGCATCTGCTTGCGCATATCCTCGGCGTCCATGCAGCCTACCTTGGCCGCGAGCTCGTCGCCAATCTCGGGAACGATCTTGCGACGGAATTCCTGAATCTCGACGTTGGCGTGCAGCTGGCCATCACCAAACTGCGTGTTGCCCTCCTCGTCTTTCGCCTCGAAATCGAATTCTAGAGTATCGCCGAGCTTGCTGCCGACAAGATGCTCGTCAAAGGACGCGGGCATGGAGCCAGAACCCAACTCGATCATGCGCGTCGCATAGCGAAGGCCGTTCACGGCGTTGCCGTCCTGCGTAACCGTCACAGCAGCCGAGATCACATCGCCCATTTCTGCAACGTGATCGGGGTCGTCGATCTTCTCGAAGGAATGGTAGACATCCTGGAGATGCTTGAGCTGGCGCTCGACCTCCGCATCGGTAGCCTCGTCAGGCGGCATTTCGATGGAAACACCGTCGTAGCTCGAAAGCTTCATCTGCGGCACCACGGCGCCGGAGACAGTGAACGTGAACGGCTGGCCCTCGACGACATCGTTATCAACGTTGAAATCCGGTTCCCCTACGAAGATCACGTCCGCATCGTCAAGCGCCTTGAAGGCCTTTTCGTTGATGAGCATCTCGGCGACGCCGCCCATGGCGTTCTTGTGGCCGCCAACGTTCTGCTCGAGAACCGCGCGAGGCGCCTTGCCCTTGCGGAACCCAGGAATATCTCGCTGAGCGATTTCGGCGAAGAACTTGTCTGCCGCTTCCTTCACTTCGTCGGCGGACGCGACCAGGGTCAGAACCAACTCTTGCTTGTCCCCATCGTCCTCGCGAACTCTGTCTTTAACCTGCACAGCTCCTCCTTTATGCCGGCAATGATTTCTGCGTTGCTGAATTTACGCTGTTCATGCAGTTCATTGTACCTTAGAGGGCATTTCAGGGAATAAAAAAGACTGGTCCAGAAGCTTTCTGGACCAGTCTTTGAAAAATCGTACTACAACTATTACGTTGCGGAACGAGTGGCTTCTTACATGCCAGGAGCCTTGGGGGCACCGGGAGCCGCAGGGGCACCAGGAGCAGCCGGAGCACCGGGGGCAGCCGGAGCGCCAGGAGCAGCAGCCGTCAGATCACCTTTGCAGAAGGGGCAGTTCTTGAGAACCAGGCCGCCCATAGCCTGGATGATCTTGCCGCAGTGCGGGCACTTGTTCGGGCCAGCCGATGCGTCTGCAGGACGAAAACACATAACAATCCTCCTTTGTAGCTCCCGAAGATTCGGCTTCATACCAAAAACTTCGGGCATCCTTTTTTCAAAACGCCATCCCCGCCGGATTGACGCTTCGATTACCTTCCGCTTTGTCCGAACGTAGCCATCAGCTGCTCTGGACCTTCCCAATCCGTTAATTGAGCAATCGATATCTAAGCTCTGTTATCAAAGTTTCTTTAGTTTATAGCTCGAGCAGGGAAATGCATCATCACAATGGGATGTCTTTATATTTTCACCATAATCCTTCGAGGTTGAATTTCCTCGTCTTATCAGGGAAAACATATAGGACATAATCCACTATATGGAGCGTTCCTATGATAAAATCTAAGAACAGAAAAATGGTAGCTTTTGAAGCTAAATCTATGGGATTGCCAAGCCCCAAAGCGGCAAAATCACGTCTTGCACTATACTTTTCACTAACGTTTTGGCGCTACCCGAAGGAGCTTTATGCCCAAGTTCAACAAAATGTACTTCCCCGTCGACGCTATCGCGAAACACGAGGATTTCGACGTTTGGTATAGCGACGGAGAACGAGCTTTGCGCTTCGAGGGCCCTTGGGGGAAAGAGTCCGACCGCATCGCGATGATCGGACGCATGGGCGGCCAGATCGGGCAAATCAGGCCCGACAACAAGGCGCTCAACTACTATCTCCGCCACGATCGCTTCGAATACGAGTTCCAAACCCGCGTCATCAAGGAGCATTATTATGTCGAGGGCATGCTGTGGGACATCCATGGTAGCGTGAGCAAACCGCCAGTCGACTTCTTCCAAATCAAGAAGAAGAAGAACGAGGTTCACGTTCGCAAGACGCTGTTCAAGGACCACGGCGAGTGCTTCGAGGTTACCGCTCGCGACACGGCGACGCTGCGCATTGCCGTCGAGGCTACGGTGGCCATGTGCATCAAAGAGGAGTACAAGGGCTTAAGCGACCCCGACGAAGACGAGCGCGGCGGAAAGAAACGCGGCACCTTTGGCAAGTTCTTCGACTTCATCCAGCCCAAGGGCGTCCCTTACGAGAAGCTCTACGACGAAGAGGGCAATCCCCTCGGCTAACAACAGCGTCAAGAAATACGACGCAAGTTCTGATGAACTATTAAGGCGACCTCGAGTTTCAGTTTCGAGGTCGCCTTTTTGTATGTCGAATATGGCTCCGGTGTGCCACGCATGCAGAATCGATCCTACAACAAAAGAACCCCCGCCGAAGCAGGGGTTCTCGATGCAACCGAATAGGTTACTTTCCAAGCTTGCGCTACTTCTCGAAGTAAGCCTTGCGATACGGGGTAGCGAAGATGAAGAAGTAGACGAACGGAAGCAGAACGCCGACAGCCATGAGAGGCAGAGCGATCGGGTTCTTCGACCAACCCTGAACGGCCAGCGGGCACACGATGCAGGTGATGAACAGGAACGCGATCACGATAAGCATGATGATGAAGTTCGTCATGCCGGTGTCGGAAGCGTCGGTCCTGCCGTCGCCAGCGAGCTCGTCCATAGACTTGCCGCCGGTTTCCTTGACGAACAGGAGGCAGCAGATGAAGCCGAGAACGAACGGAACGATGAGGACGAGAACAACCGACGACCAGTTCGTAGCGCCTTCAGCAGTCTGGAACATAGCCATACCAGCGATGCCGCCGAGAACGATCGAGGAGGCAGAGCCGCCGAAGCGGGCAAACGCCTGGCACCACGAAACGCCGGTGTTGCGGATTGCGGTCGGGTAGGACTCAGGCATCAGCGGCTGAACAGCGGTGATGGCGTAGTTCAGAGCGAAGCCGAAGAGGAGCATGAGGGCAATCGACAGACCGAAGTTGTTCGGAACGACGAACACGGAGCAGATGACGATCGCGACGATGCAGAAGATCCAAGAGAACGCGAGGTTGCGCTTGCGGCCGATGCGGTCAGCGACGAAGCCGACGCAGCAGTTGGAAGCGATAGCAGCAACGTTGTTCCAGGTCTGAAGAGCAACAGCCTCAGACGGGGTGTAGCCAATGCCCTTGAACCAGGTGGGCAGCCATGCGTTCATGCCGTACACGCAGAACTGGCCAACGAAGTAACCAGTCCAGATAGCAGCGGTCGGAACGATGAACTTCTTGGAGAACAGGATGTTCGGAGAGGACTTAGCGGGCTTCGGCGGAACAACGAGCAGCTTCGGGTCGAAGTGGGTCTCTTCCTGGCCAGCGGAGCGCTGGAGATGGTTGAGCGCCTTGCAAGCTTCTTCCATGCGACCGGCGTTGGCGAACCAGTGCGGAGTCTCGTGCATGAAGAAGTGAAGCACGATTCCGTAGATGATGGGCAGAGCGCCGATCAGGTAGCAGAGGCGCCAGTTGGCGTACATGGTGGCGGAGGAACCGTCAGCGTTGAGGTAGGTGACCTCATTGGTGAAGCCGCCGATAATCGGGGTTGCGGTGTTGCAGATCGGATTGCCGACAACGCCAGCGAGAACCCAGCCAGCAACCATGCCCGCCATGCCGATCGTCACGAAGACGCCGCGCTGCTTGGACGGAATCGTCTCGGAGAACACGGTGGTGACGATGGGGATGCAGGAGCCGACGCCGAAGCCGGCGATCAGGCGGAACGCTGCGAAGAACACGAGGTCGTTCGCGAAAGCCTGGGGCAGGGTGAACAGACCATAGAAGATAACGGCGATGGTCAGCATCTTCTTACGGCCGATCTTGTCGGACAGAATGCCGCCGACTGCGCCGCCGAGAACCATGCCGAGCAGGCCCCACGTGGTGAGCGAGCCCATGAGAGCACCCGGGTTCGGGTTGTCGGGCCAGAACGTATGTGCAACGAACAGGTTGGTGGTGTTAACGACCATGAAGTCATAACCATCGAAAATCATAGCGAAGATCATGAGGAAGAACATAAGCCACGTGTGGCCGTTAACTCCCAAATGGTCTACAACCTCTGAAACGGTGAATTCCTTACCGTTCATAAGTCCCTCCTTTAAGTGAGAAGCTTGAGTATCCCGACTCAAGCGGTGCGGCTTTGCCTATATCCCTTAGGCGGACCGCCATGCAATTACTCCCCATTTGCACTAACGGCAAGAACATGGTGCGAAGGACGTGCCCCAGAATTCAGATTCCGCAACTACGGGTAGTGACTCTTCAATACCGGCCATTGCAGAAACTTCGGCGCCCTCTCGCATCCACTGCGAGAAACCGTGTGTGCGCATCCCCCTTTCAGACTTCTCTTTCAAATTGCCAATCTATCCCCTGCGGCCAGCGGTATAAAAACGCCGGCGAACAGACAAGCGGTACTTTACGTAAGGCAAACGGTATGAGCGTCAAACCATGAGGTTATTTTTACTCATATCGTATCGACCTCTCGGGTTGATATTTCGACATCCACATGTAAATCTATCCACTTTTGCCCTCATCAAATCGCACTCGTTCGCTTCTTCTTGAAAATGAGCACTGTGTTGTTTTTGTTCCATTCTGCGGACGAAATTGAGCAAGATTGTGCGCATTCGATAGCATTACCCACCTTCAGTAGGGTAATATGGCTGCGTACGCAGTATCGAACGTTAAGGTTGAGAATTACCGCACAAAAGAAGATAATCACGAAGCTCGCAAACGCATCATTTAGGGGAACAACATATGGCTTCGACTTTTCCGCATGTCACTATTACGGTCGCAGGCAAGGAAAACGGCGCTGACGCCTCGGGTGAACTTAATACGCTTTCACTCGGATACGGCTTCCATCAGGCATGGATTTACTCTGCCATGTTCGGTGCTGGCGTGTTTTTCGGGACCGACACGCCCTTCACCATGCTCTTCGACGGGGCATATTCCTGCTCACTCATTGTGCTCGTAATCTCGATGATCTTCTTCGGCATCGCCCTTCTCGCTCTTGGCGTCACCAATCAGATGTTCTTGCGCTTCTACGTGTCGAAGCGGGCTCTCGGGCTTTCCGCTCTGCTCACCTGTTTGGGCACCTACGCCTCGTTCCTCGTTCCTGTCGGCGGGCCCCTCGGCACCCTCGCCCTGCTCTTCGCGGGATTGGCAACGGGCATCGGATCGAGTCTTATGGTCGTGCTGTGGGGCACGGCGTTTGCACGCTATGAGTTCAGCACCATCATCCTGAACACGGCCGTCTCAGTCGCTATCGGCATCGGCCTCTACATGGTTCTCACTCACTTGGTGCCGCCCTTCTGCTCTGGCATCATCACCGGCATCTTCCCCATAGCCGAGGTCTTCATCCTCTGGCGCCTAACGCCGATTCCCTACTATCGTCGTCGCGAGATTCCGATTTTCCATCCGTTGACGGTCAAGCCCGCACAGTTCCTTGTCCGCATGCTTATCCCGACAGCGATCTTCGGTTTCGCTCTCGGCGTATTGCGCACCGTTGCGAGCAACATCGTGCTCCCTGCCGCCGACTTAACGATGCTCCTTGTCATGGGCGCCGCAGCCTGTTTGGGCATGTTCATCACCATCGCAACGATTTTCATTTCGAAGAACGAGGGGCATTGGGACCTCATCTTCCGGACGCTTTTACCGTTTATCGCCCTCGCAGCGATTTCCCTGCCGTTCCTCAATTCACCGAGCTCGCTTCTCGCGTGCCTCGCGCTCATCGCGGGATACATGTGCTTTGAAGCGCTCATGTGGATATTCTTCGCCGACCTGGCGCAGGAGTTCCGTCTTTCGCCCATTTTCGTGTTCGGCACGGGGCGAGGCGCGCTTGCGCTTGCCTCTCTTTTCGGAACACTCTTCGCCATGACACCGATCGGCGACGCCAGTTCCATGATCACGGGAGCCGATTACGGCTCCGGGGCTCTACTCGTTCTGTTTGCGCTCATCCTCGGATACGTGCTGTCCCCTCGCCAGCGCGAAGTGAAGGCGATTGTCGCCGCCCCAACTGAAGGAGTAAACGTTGATCAGGGCACGGAAGCCCTGAAAAAGCACATTGCCGCGCTGGACGAGAAGGACGCCGCCGCAGAGAAGGCGCCTGTTCCCGAAACCGAAGAACCTCAGGAGACACCGCAGGATGCCGAGGAAGGACGCCGCGCGAAGGGCCGCTTCCATTCCCAGTGCGAGGCGATTGCCGACCGTTACCTTCTCTCGCGCCGCGAAACAGAGGTTATGTTCCTTCTTGCGAAGGGCCATAACGCGGCGTTCATCCAAGACCAGCTCTGCATCTCAAAGAGCACTGCGAAGACGCACATCAACCATATCTATCGCAAGCTCGATATCCATACGCAGCAGGAGCTTCTCAGCATGGTCGAGGCCGCCAGGCGCGAAGCCTACGACTCCGAGAACAACCCTCCGCATCGATAGCGCGTAAGTTGGCGCTCGAAAGATGACGGCAGAGGAGCCCGCCAAAACCTATCGCTTCGGAATCGACGCGGGGTCGAAGACCGTGAAAGTCGTGATCGTCGACGAAGATGGCACCGTGGTGAACTCAATTTACCGCCGCCATCTTTCGAACATCCGCGAGACGCTTGTCGACATTCTGCATAACTTGGTCTGGCGTTATGGCGACCTTCCCGGTAAGGCGACCGTCACCGGATCGGCGGGCATCGCGCTCGCCGAGATGCTTAAGCTCCCGTTTGTGCAGGAAGTCCTGGCAACCGAGCACGCCGTGCGGAAACTCTACCCCGACGCCGACGCCGTCATCGAACTTGGCGGCGAGGACGCGAAGGTGATGTATCTCTCGGGCAACCCCGAACAGCGGATGAACGCAACCTGCGCCGGCGGGACGGGCGGGTTCATCGACACGATTGCCTTCATGCTTGGCGTGCGCTCAAGCGATATGAGCCGGCTTGCGGGCGGCGCGTCGCGCATCTACCCGATTGCGTCGCGATGCGCCGTGTTCGCGCAAACCGACGTGCGCCCCCTCCTGAATGCTGGAGCGAAGAAGAGCGACATTGCGGCAAGCGTCCTTGAGGCCGTCGTGCGCCAAACGATTACCGGGCTTGCATGCGGACGGCCCATCGAGGGGAAGGTCATTTTCCTTGGCGGACCGCTCCAATTCATTCCCGACCTGGTCAGACGTTTCCAGATTGGCCTTGGGTTGAAACGCGGAGAGGGCATTAGGCCGCGCTGGGCCCACATCTTCACCGCCCACGGCGCCGCACTGTATGCAGGGGAGCTGCCAGAGAGCAAGCCTACATCGCTCGGACAGCTCGAGGAGCGCATACGACAAGCGGATGCGCCGGAGGATGACTTGACGCGGCTTGAGCCACTGTTCGCAACCGACAAGGAGCGCGAGGCGTTCAAGGAGCGCCATACACGGGTCGATTTCCCTCGGAAGAGGCTCTTCGATTGCAAGGGTCCACTTTACTTAGGGATAGACGCGGGATCGACCACGGTGAAGATGGCCGTTATCGATGATGCGGGCAACCTTGTTTATTCCTGCTATACGCCAGTGCAGGGCGACGCACTCGCCACCGCGACCGACGAGCTGCTCGATTTCGAAAGGTCGCTCCCCCACGTCTACGGCACGGACAAAACGACCGCTTGGGTCGCACACGCCACGGCGACGGGATACGGCGAGGACCTGTTGTGCGCGGCGCTCGGCATCGATTCGGGCATCGTGGAGACAACGGCGCACGCCCGCGCGGCAATGGAGCTTGTGCCCGACGCGACGTTCGTGCTCGACATCGGCGGACAAGACATGAAGGCACTCTGGATCAAGAATGGCATGGTTGCGAACGCCATCCTCAACGAAGCGTGTTCGAGCGGCTGCGGATCGTTCATCGAGGGAACCGCACATTCGCTGCGCTTGAGCCCCCATGCGTTTAACGATGCGGCACTTACCTCGGAGCACCCTGTTGACCTGGGGACGAAGTGCACGGTGTTCATGTCATCCCGCGTCAAGCATGCTCAAAAGATCGGGGCGAGCGTCAACGATTTGGCGGCGGGCATCGCGTACTCGGTGGTGAAGAACGCCCTGTTCCGCATCATCGGCACCGAAAGGATCGACACGCTGGGGCCTAAGATAGTCGTGCAGGGCGGGGCGTTCAAGTCCAATGCCGTGCTGCGCGCGTTCGAGAAGGTTTGCGGTGTGGAGGCAATCCGCCCCGAGACCGCCCATCTTATGGGGGCGATCGGCGCCGCGCTGATCGCACGCGAGCGAGCCCATGATGCGATGGGGAAAGCCGACGACAGCTTGGACGCAGCGCCGCGAAGCACGATGATTTCCGCGCACGAGCTTGAGTCGCTGTCCGTCGAGCGCTTCTCCTCCCGATGCCCGGGGTGCTCGAACGCATGTCTTCTCGCCATTGCCGATTTTGGGAATGCTAGGCGTTTTATCAGCGGAAACAAATGCAGTAACGCGAATAACTTCGAGTTTTCGCGCAACGGGGACCCAAAAGCCCGAGCCGAGGGAACAAACGCGGTCGAAGAACATGAACAGCACTCCCGCCCCCGCCAGGCACCGAACGCGATCGCCATCGAGCAGCATCTGCTGCAGTCGGTTGGGAGCGTAGCGCAAGGCGGCGCCCGCGGGACGCGCTCGATCGGCATCATGAACTGCTTCGAAACCTACGAATATACGCCGTTTTGGCGGACGTTGTTCGCAGAGCTTGGTTTCAGCGTGGTCATGCCCGACGACGCTCGCGGAGCCTCGTTCGAGCAGGCGGCGCTCGCAACCGTCCCCGCCGAAGGTGCATGTTTCCCCGCAAAGATAGCGCATATGAGAGCTTTTGACCTGATGAACGCAGGTGCGGACACCATTTTCATGCCCCGTTTCAACCGTATCGGGCGTTGTACGGTGTCGTGCGAATACGCCGATGCGCTCGCAGATGCCGTGCCCGCGTTTGAGCAAGGGGAAGTGCGGCTTTCGCGACCCCACCTCTCATCATTCAAGGTGGCGCGCATTGCAAAGGACGAGGACGACCTCTCGACGCTCTTTTCCGAGGTGGGAAGCTTCTGCCCTGACGGCGCGCCGCTTTCCCGCGAAGAATTCGACCGCGCCCTCGAAAAGGCACTCGCGTCGCAAAGGGAATTCTTCGATGCGGTCGCCCGGGCGAACGGGAAAGTGATCGACTGGCTTGCCGAGGACGCACAGCGGCACGCTATCGTGGTTGCTGGGCGCCCCTATCACACCGACCCTCGCCTTATGAGGGGAATCGACACGATGCTTACGAAATTGGGGTTCGCCATCTTGTGCCCCACAAGCTCAGACACGTGGGCGACGCGTCGACCGCACGACCCGAATTGCCCGCCATGGAAACCGGGCAAGCACCTTGCACGCCTCGCTCGCTTCGCTGCCGAGAATCCGCAGGTCAATCTTGTGTGCCTGCAATCGTTCGGCTGCGGCTACGACGCGCTGAGCCTCGAAGACGCGCGCGACATCCTCGAAGCGGCAGGCAAACCCTTCACCGCGCTGAAAATCGACGACCTTTCGGACAAGGCGCACCTCAATATCCGACTTCGCACACTGGCCGAGGGAATCGAGTCGATGAGCCGCCGCGGAGGAAACGCGCAAAGATCGCTCACCGAGAGCCCCAAAAAGCGCGAATGCGCAATTGGCCGCCCAGCTGCCAGTGCTTTGGCCGCAACATCGCATGTCGAGAAGGGGCGCGCCGCAGTCGAAGGCTTCGCAGGCAACGCAGAGGTTCCCAAAGTTTCGGGCCGTGAGATCGAGCGTATTCCGAACGTCATGAGCGAGGGTATATCCGCCGTCGATGCACAGGTGGCGCAACGCCAAGTACCAGGCGACGTCTGCTTTACCGCAGCGGCTCTCATCGCACGCACTCTGCGAATGGTTGAGGAGAATCCGCAGTTCAAAGCATTGCGAATCCCGCTGGTCTGTAACCGCTGCCTGCTCGACGGGCTCGCCCATACCGTTTGGCGGCTCAACGGCAGCTGCCCAGAAATCATAGAGGAAGAACGCTGGCCGCAACCCATCGAAAAACCCGCCACGCCCAAGGAAAAAGACGCCAGGCGAGTTCTCGTCGGCATTGTCGGCAATCCGCTTCTCTGCTTCGACGCCTTCATGAACGACTCCATCTTGAAGCTGCTGGAACGCCTGGGGTGCGACGTTGCGATGCCCGACCCCGACAAGCTCTTCTGCGAGGACGTCCGCTATCTCGACCAGCTGGACGAGTTCTCACGCAAAGGAGTCGATTGCGTGATCTACCTGCAGAGCTTCGGCTGCATGAAAGCGCATGTGCACGCCCGCGGCTTCGCCCACGAATACGCGCGGCGCTACCCCGATATGCCGATCACCGTCATCGACTATGACCCCGAATCATCGGCGCTGAACAGGGAGAACCGCATCCGTCTCGCCGTGGAGGCCGCCCAGCGGGCAAAGAGTGAAAGATAGGGCCCAAAAAAGAACCGCACCCAGCAAATCCCAGCCTTCCACGAGCAGCCCGCGAATGCGCATGCAACGCACGCGGGGAGCGTAAGGTGGGAAGGCGGGAGCTGGGCGCGGCCTTGGTACCGGCTCGTTTTCACAGGCCGTTGATGCGCAAAACTAGTTGACGCAGTGGACCTTCTTGCCCGTTTCCAGGTAATCCATGACTTCGCGCACGGCCATTTCCGCGCAGTTTTCCTCGGCCTCGGCGGTCGATGCACCCAGGTGAGGAAGGACAAGCACGCCCTCCATCGTCATGACCTCGGGCGTTGCGAAGTCCGTCACGTAACGGCGAACCTTGCCCGACGCAAGCCCCGCGCGCATGGCATCATTGTCGACCAGAGTGTCGCGCGAGAAGTTCAGAAACGCCGCGCCCTCCTTCATGGCCGCAATTTCGTCCGCACCGATCATGCCCTTCGTCTTCGGCGTTGCCGGGACATGGATCGTGATGTAGTCGCAGCTTGCGCACAGGTCGAGCAGGTCATCGGTGAAGCGAAGGTTCGGGGAGATGGTAGCTGCGCGCTCGGCATCGAGGAACGGGTCGTAGCCGACCGTCTTCATCCCCAGCGCCTCAGCAGCGGGGATGACGAGGCGTCCGATGGCTCCAAGGCCGATCACCCCGAGCGTCTTCCCCATGATTTCGGTGCCAGCGAACTGCTTCTTCGCCTTCTCGGCGTTCTTCGCGATGTTCTCGTCGTCCGCGTTGTGGCGGCACCATGCGGCGCCCCCCACGACATCGCGCGCGGCCAGAAGCAGAGCGCACAGCACGAGTTCCTTCACGGCGTTTGCGTTCGCGCCCGGCGTGTTGAACACGGGAATCCCGCGCCCGGCAAGCGCATCGAGCGGGATGTTGTTCACGCCCGCGCCCGCGCGCGCGACCGCCTTCAAGTTGTCGGAGAATTCCATCTCGTGCATGTTCGCACTGCGCACGAGGATGACGTCGGCCTCCGACACGTCGTCGGTCAGCTCATAGTCAGACGACAGGAGCGCAAGCCCTTTTTGCGAAATGTTGTTCAAGCAGTGCACTTTGTACATGGAATCCCCTTTCTATTGGTAGGTTTACCGCACAGGATAACGCGGCGGCGGCACAATGCGCGGGGAAAATACTGTAGGCGGCTAAAGTGGCGCCTGTTAAGACGCGCCGACTTCCCGAAGACAGGCAGCAGGAGTTAGAGAAACGGCTCCCTCTCGCGGCAAGCTAACGCAGGGCACACGACCAGCGACCGAGGGGCGCACTTCCATCGGTCGCAAGGGGCCTGCGACAATGAGCCTCTAGCGCGAGAGTGCCTCGGCATCTATCGCGTTCACCATGATTTGGGCCATCGTCGCCCGATCGACAATGCTCGCGGGCTCGACGTAGCGTGTCCCACTTTCGTCCACGCCGTTCACCACGCCCTCGTTCAAACACCACGCAATCGAGTCCGAGGCCCATTCCGGAACGCTTTGCACATCGGGCATAGCCTCAAGCTTCGCGCGGTCCGACCCCTCGACGCCGCGCCCGCAAAGCTCGTGCGCGGCGTTCGCGATCATCACGCAAAGCTGTTCTCGGGGGATGCTCGCATCGGGGTCGAAGCAAAGCTCGCCGTCCTTTTCCACACCGTGAATCACACCGTTTTCAACCGCCCAGTTCGCAGCCTCGGTGTAGAAGCACCTGGATTCCACGTCGGCCATCTTTGTGCGGTTCTTCGCCGCCTGGGCGTTGTAGTTCTTGGAAGCCGTCGGCTGGAAATAGCGCCAGAGAATCGTTGCCGCCTGGGCGCGTGTCAGCGAGTCGGACGGGCCGAATATCCCGTCACCGTAGCCGGTCATGAGGCCCATCGCCGATGCCTCGAGCACCGCATCGTGGTACCAGGAGCCTTTCGGCACGTCGGAATACGGCGCATCAGCGGTATAGCGCGCCGTGAAGGAGCCTTCTTTCCCCTGATGGCCCGCGCGGTATGTCACTTCGATGCGATACTCGCCCGGCTCCAGGTTCACCGTGCGCGAGAGCGTGCAGTCCTTCCGAACATAGGAATGGTACACGCTGTCGGCGACTACCTCCTCGCCCTTCGAGTTCACGATCGACACCGCGAAGTAGTTGTGGCCGCAAGGAAGCGTCCAGGCGTAGTCGAAGCGCACGGTTCCGGCCTTCGCAACGGTGATGCGATAGGCGTACCCCGAGTTGTTCTTGAGGTAAGTCGTCTCCTTGGAAGCCCCCGCCGAAAGGTCGACCACCTCGTATTCCGCGCCCTTCGTCGCAAGCGCCACCGACCCATCGGCGCGGCGAACGTACCAAGTGAGGTCCCCGCCGTAGTTCTTCCGAGCGCTCTCGCCCCAAGTGCTGTTCCCCACGGGGAAAATCGCACGTGCTGTGACCTGCGTAAATGCTGAGCTTGAGATAAGAGGCGCACTGCCTGTGAACTCGATGGAGGAAACCTCGCTGCACCCCTGGAAGGCCGAGTTTCCAATTTCGGAAAGCGCCGCAGGGAAGATAATGCCACCTGCGAACGCGTTCTCACAGCGGCGGAACGCCCCACTGCCGATCTTGGTGACGCTTGAGGGAATCGACACGCTTTCAAGCGCCAAGCATCCGCTAAAGGTACTGTCCTTGATTTCCGAGATCTCGCCGAGCTCCGTTATCGACTCGAGGCTCGTGCAGTCCATGAACGCCCTCGCCCCGAGCGAGGTAAGAGCCGAGGAGAGCATCACTTCCTTAAGGCTCACGCAACCAGAGAAGGCCTGGGCGCCGACTGTGCGCACGCTGTCGGAAAGCTCAATCGAGGTGAGCGCCGCGCATCCCGAGAAGGCGCCATCTCCTAGGGAGGTCAACGTGTCGGGAAGGCTCACGCTGGTGAACGTACCGAGCTCGAAGATGCGCGGCCCGATGGCGGTGATACCCTCTTCGACAACCACTCCCTTGATGAGGTAGGCGTTTTGCAGCCAGCCCGAATTATCGCTCACGCTGCCCGTGCCGCTGATCGTAAGCGTGCGCGTCGAGGCATCGAAAGCCCACGTGGCGTCCTCACCGCACACACCCGATGAGGCACCATCGGGCAAGGAGGGATCGTCGTCGTCGGCAGGAAGCCCCACTCCGCTTGCGGTGCCCGCGAGGAGCCGCCCATCGCGGGCAGCATCGACAGAAAGCCCGCTCTCGCTCGATGAGCTTTCCTGGGCAGATGCACAATCTTGAGCTGCCGCCCCGCCTTGCGGCATATCGCTCGCCAACGCCGGAGCGGGCAGGCAGATTCCCATCGCGATAACGATTGAAAGCAACCATGCCGTTAAAGGCCGATTTGCCATTGTTCCTCCTACGTTATTCCACACATGTGGCATTTATGATACCGCGGCAAGCCACAAAGGGAGTGGGGGCGAGCAAAGCGTCGCAAAAAACTACGAAGGGGACGTATTTCGGAGACGCCTGCGCAGGGCGAGGCAGGGAGAAAGCAAGGGATGCAAGCGAGGAGCGATGACGATAAACGCTAGCCCAAGAGCTCACTGCCGCGCGCTAGAAGCTGATGCCGACCGTCATATGCATCATATAGAAGGAGAAACGCATCACGAAGATGCCCGCGAGCACGAGTAGCGCCGCAACCGAGGCGCGCACGACCGAGATGGTCATCTCATCGGGAGACGCCTTCCCTTCCCGCGACACTGAGGTCCTGAACAGCAACAACGCGTCAACAGCGATTCCCGCCGCAGCGAAAACGGCGAAGAGGCAGACAAGCAGCGCGTAATGCGGCACCAAATCGCCAGCGGACGAGACGGCGTTCTCGGCTGGCAACACGATCGCCTCCTGAAGGGCATACACGACAAGGCATGCCGCCAGCGCGACGACCGCAAGCACGAGCATGAGCCGCCCAAAGCGGTTCCCCCGCGATTTCCACCGCGCAGCCCTTAAACCCACGATAGCGAGGACCGGCCCACCGAGCAGCGCATTTGCCCAAAGGCTTAACGGGGAAAACGGGGTGTTCCATGTGATGATGGTGTCCGCGGAGTACGCGAAGGCGATAGCGGTGATGCACGCGATAGCGCTCACGCACGCCCCGACGGCGAGCAGGCGCTGGAGCAGCCGGCGGGGCTTCACGGCGAACGAGTAGAGCCAGTACACGCCCGAAAACGCGAGGAATATGACGGCGCTGAACACCTCGTTGGAAAGCGGGCTTCTCCCCACCCCCATGAACACGTAGAGCGCGTTCGCCGGGTTCCCCAGATGCGTAGCCGACGCGACAAGCCCCACCTGCGACACGATCAGCGGGATGCAAAGCGCCTTGTCGATGCGGCGATGGGCATCGTCGGAGAGCCTCCCACGAATGATAGGGAACGACATAAGCGCATACGCCACCGCACCCGACGGCGCAAGCGTCGTGAATAGCACAAGCGTGATCTCGCTGAACGCGGTGGCGAATCCCGTCGACATGACGATTCCTTACTTATAGAAGCGCGGAAGCTTCACGAAAAGCCCGCGAAAGTCTTGGATTCCAAGCAGCGTGGAACGCGTGAGTTCGGCAAGGCCGCGGTAGAAGGGATGACGAGTTGCCACGGCGAGCTCCTCCAGGTAATGCGGCGCCCAAGTGAGCAGATGGCCGCACAGGTAGTCGTCGAGGGACTCGGGCTGCGTGCGACAAAGGTGGGACATGAGAGCCAGCATGAGACCGATGTGGTCCTCGGGGGTCTTATCGTCAGTTGCCCGCGCGACGCCGTGCTCGCGCATCCACGCGCGCAGCGCAAGCGTCGTCTCTCCGAACACGACGCACTCGCAATCGGTATATCTTCATCGGCCAAGGCGGCTTCAAGCGAGTCCTTCGACACGACCCGTCCGCTGAGAACATCGAGCTTATCATGCTCGATGGCCATCCTCCCGCGCGCATAGCGAAGAGCATCGCCAGCCACCTAACCGCAGACGACGAGCGCAAGGATTGCATTGCGAGCGCGCCTGGGGGCGACTTTCCCGCCGAGCCCCCGACCGCCTTCCCGAAGAAACCAGCGATTGCGGCTGAGTCCACGCGCAGCGAAGGGGAAGTTGACAGGCACGACAGCGGCCAGCCTGATGGGAGCATACGCGGCGCGGGAAGTCGTGGCGGCAACCCCACTTTGCAAGCGGACGTCCCGCGCGGACGCGGCAGGCGCAATTTCGAAGGCGACTTCGAGCTGACCGACCGCCTCTCCAAGCAGGCACAAGTCCTTCGCGAGCAATACCGCCTGAGCGCGCGCGAGACGGAGGTCATGGAATATATCGCGCGCGGATACACCGTCGCGCGCACCGCCGAGGAGCTCATCGTGTCGGAGAACACCATCCGCACGCACAGCAAGCGCATCTACGCGAAGCTCAACGTGCACAAAAAGCAAGAGCTCATCGACATGCTCAAGGCCATCGAGCTGTAGGCTCGCGCATTCCGCGGGACGAACGCTTTCCCGCAGCTACCCTGTCACATCGCCCGATTGGTCGAGCGAGATCGGCTCGCCCACATACGTCGAGGGCACATCGAAGAGCGCCTTGAAGAAGTCCTTGGTGCGGGCGGGAATCTCGCGCACATCGTACCAGGTCTGCTTGCCGTAGCTGCGATAGTCGCTCGCTACGCCGATTGCATCGACCCCCAAGGCGTGCGCCGAGTAAAGCGCGCGGTAGAGATGGTAGGTCTGCGTGGCGATCACGACGCGCGAGCAGCCGAACACGTTTTTCGCGCGATACATGCTCTCGTAGGTGGAAAAGCCCGCATGGTCGCAGAAGATATCCTCGGAAGGCACGCCCTGCGCAATCGCGTAGCGCTTCATCGCCGCGCACTCGTTGTAGTGCTCGGTGCTGTTGTCGCCCGACATGATAATCTTGGGCGCGGCCCCCGCCTTGTAGAGCGCGATGCCGCAATCAAGGCGGTCCTGCAGAATCGTCGACGGCGTGCCATCGGCGAACACCGACGCGCCGAGCACGACGATTGCGTCGGCTTGATAGCCCGAGGCCTCGTCAACGCTCACGATATCGTCCTCCGTCGTGAGAACCACCAGCGCGTTCGTCGCGCCGACGACAATCGCCACGACGGCAAGGCAGGTGCACAGTATTTTCAACAACGCCTTAATCATGCAGCTATCACTTCGATGCCTTCCAAACTGCGAGAGGACAAAGAAGGGTCGGCAGCGGAAACTGCCGACCCCCGATTTTCCATTCAATCCGCCGCCTAGCAAGTGATCGGCGAATCTTGTCAACGAAACGATTGTAACGCGACAATCCTCTCTTGAGGTTTATTTCGCGACGATGTTCACCAAACGTCCCTTGACGACGACGACCTTCTTCACGTCCTTGCCCTCGATGGCCTGGGAGACGGCTTCAAGCGCCTGGGCCTTCACGTCTTCCTCCGCGGCGTCGGCGGCAACCGTGATCTTCGCCTTCACCTTGCCGTTCACCTGCACCGCGAGCTCCACCTCGTCAGCCTTCGCCTTCTCGGGGTCGAACTCCGGCCACGGCTCGACGTGCACGCTGCCCTCGTGGCCGAGCACCGTGTGCCACAGCTCCTCGGACCAATGCGGGCAGATCGGCGAGAGCAGCTTCACAAGCACCTCGGCGATATCGGCCGAAAGCGCCTTGAGCTCGGCGTTTGCCGCGCGCTCCTCGGCGGATGCCGCATGCAGGAAATCGCCCGTCGCGTTCGCGAGCTCCATGATGGCGGCGATGGCGGTATTGAAATTGTTGCGGTCGAAGTCCTCGACTACCTTGCCGCACACGCGATGTCTTTCGCGCACGAGCACCTTCGCGGCCTCAGCGGCGGAAAGCTTGCCGCCTTCCTGGTAAAGCGTGTCCTCCCCCGCGACGCCAGCCAAGTCGCCAACCATGCGCCACACGCGGTTCAGGAACTTGTACATGCCCGCAAGGCCGTCCTCGTTCCACTGCAGCTCCTTGTCGGGCGGAGCCATGAACAGGATGTACGCGCGCACGGCATCGGCGCCGTAACCTGCGATCATGTCCTCGGGCGAGATCACGTTGCCCTTCGACTTGCTCATGACGTCGCCATGCTCGTCAAGCACCATGCCCTGGCACAACAGATTCTTGAAAGGCTCGTCGAAGTCGACCATGCCCATATCACGCAGCACCTTCGTGAAGAAGCGGCTGTAGAGGAGATGCAGGATCGCGTGCTCGATGCCGCCGATGTACTGGTCGACGGGCATCCAGCGATTCGCCTTCTCGGGAGCGAAGGGCAGCTCGGTGTTGTGAGGGTCGGTGTAGCGCAGGTAATACCAGCTCGAGCAGGTGAACGTGTCCATCGTGTCCGTCTCGCGACGTGCGGGGCCACCGCATTTCGGGCACGTGCATTTCGCGAACTCCTCATGTGTGGCGAGCGTCTCACCTGCGGAAAGATCGATATCCTTCGGAAGCATGACGGGCAGGTCCTCTTCGGGAACCGGCACGAGTCCGCACTTGTCGCAGTAGATGGCGGGAATGGGGTTTCCCCAGTAGCGCTGGCGGGAGATGAGCCAGTCGCGCAGGCGGAACTGCACCGATTTCTTCCCCTTGCCCGCGGCCTCCAAGTCGCCGATGATCGCATCGACAGCGGGCGAATGCTTGCCGCCGACCATGCCGGTGTACTTGCCGGACTGCACGAGCTTGCCCTCGGCCTCGTAGGATTTCTCCCAGTCGACCGTCGTGACAACGCGATTCTGCTCGTCTTTGAGCTGCGGATAGAGCGCATCGTCCTCACCCAAGATGATGGGGATGATAGGCAGGTCGTACTTGCGGGCGAACTCAAAGTCGCGCTGGTCGCCGCACGGGACGGCCATAACCGCGCCGGTGCCGTAGTCGGCCACGATGTAGTCGGCGACCCACACGGGGACCTTCTCGCCGTTCACAGGGTTCACGACGTAGCGGCCGGTAAACGCACCGTGCTTCTCGCGGTCGCCCTGGGCGCGCTCGACGGCGCTCACCTTGGAAGCGGCCTCCACGAGAGCCATGACGTCGGCCTCGTACTCGGTGCCGGCAACGAGCTCGGGCACGAGCTTGCTCTCGGGGGCCAGCAAGAAGAAGCTGCATCCGAAGAGCGTGTCGGGGCGCGTCGTGAACACGGTGATCGTCTGGCCGTCGTCTTTACCCTCGGCGGGAAGAAGCTCGAAGTCGACTTCGGCGCCTTCCGAGCGCCCGATCCAGTTCGCCTGCATCTGCTTCACGCGCTCGGGCCAGCCGTCGAGCTGGTCGAGGTCATCGAGCAGCTCCTGCGCATAGTCGGTGATCTTGAAGTACCACTGCGTGAGGTCGCGCTTCTCGACAGCGCCGTGGCAGCGCCAGCATTCGCCTTCCGTGACCTGCTCGTTTGCGAGAACGGTCTTGCAGTTGGGGCACCAGTTCACCGGAGACTCGCGGCGTTCGACAAGCCCGCGCTTCCAGAACTGCAGGAAGATCCACTGGCCCCAACGATAGTACTCGGGGTCGCACGCAACGACCGTGCGGTCCCAATCGTAGGACAGGCCCATGCGCTTGAAGGACGCCTTCTGCGTCTCGATGTTCGCGTACGTCCACTTCGCAGGGTGGCTGTGGTGCTTGATAGCGGCGTTCTCGGCCGGCAGACCGAAAGCATCCCACCCCATGGGGTGAAGCACATCGAAGCCGCGCATCTTCGAGTAACGGGCGATCACGTCGCCGATCGTGTAGTTGCGCACGTGCCCCATGTGGATGTCGCCCGAAGGATAGGGGAACATCTCGAGCACGTACTTCTTGGGCTTCGATTCGTCTTCTCGAACGGTATTCAGACCTGATTCGTCCCACGCCTTCTGCCAACGCGGTTCGATCTCATGCGGGTTATAAGCTTTCATGGTTGCTGCCTTCTCGTTTTCATTCTCGCTGGGTAAAAACGCGACTATATATTGTAGCGCATCCAGAGCGCTCGCCAGCTACGTTTGCGCCGCTAGGTCGACCATTACCGACATGCGGAACCCGGCCTTGGAACGTTCAAGGGAAACCGCCCCGTCGTAGCGCTGCACGATCGTGTCGACGACGGACAGCCCCCAACCGTGCTCAGCGAGCGAACCACCACTCGTCTGCTCCTCGGCGAACCGGATTCTGTCGAGAATTCCGCGGCGCGTCGTTTCGCGGCCCTCGTCTCCTTCCGACGTTGACTTGCTGTTGCGCATATCGAGCACGAGATACGAACCTTTTACGGAAGCCCTGAAAACCACGAACCGTTTGCCGGGGTCGACGTCTTCGCAGGCGTTGAGCGCATTGTCGAGCATGTTCGACACGAGGGCGCATAGCTCGGAGTTGGAAATCGACACTTCGGCGGGAACCTTCAGCGAGCACTCCACGTTGACGCCCTTTTCCTTGAACTCCCGCATCTTGAGCGACATCAGCGCATCGAGGGCGGCATGGTCGCACACGCGCAGCGATTTCCTGCCCGCGAGCACGATGATCTCGTCCACGCGCTGCCCGCTTGAGGCGACTTCCCCTCGGGAAAGCTGCGCATCGAGCTCGTGGAGCTGCTTCGCGATTTTTCGGCGAATGTCGCGCGCCTCGTTTTCCACGGAGACAAGCCCGCGAGCGCCCATGCGCTCGGCGTCGATCTGTGCCTCGAGCAGGCGCGCCTGTTCGCGAAGGGCATCGGCATGCTCGGCCTTCCACAGTGCGGTGAACAGCAGCGAATCGAGGGGGATGCAGGCCACGCCCAGCGCAAGCGTTAAATAGAGGATAGCCGGATTCAGGTGGAGGAGCATCGTTGTCGCCCCGATCCCCGCCACGCAGACAATCTGGCTTGCAGGGAACAGCATGCAGGACATCACGTAACGGGGCGATATGCGGGCTAGTCGACGGCACAGGATAGCAGCCTTCGCCGTCATCGCGACCAGCACGGCAACGGTAGGCGAAAGGGATATCACGAAGAGCGCGTCCATTGCATCCACCTGACCCTACGCCCTATCGCTCGACAATACGGCGGGTTCGCAAAGCGGCGATGCGGAAGAGAGGGCGGCCTCAGAGCGAAGGACCACCGAGGCATCCCGGGCGTCCATGCTCTCGATTTCCCCAAGAAGATTGCGAACATGCTCGCGGGCAGTATCGAATTCCCCACGTGACGCGAGCATTTCGATAATCTGCAGATGATTGCGCAAGTCATGGCGAAGTTGCGCCGAGCTCCCGAGAACGACGGAAAGGTCGTCGAACAGTTTGAGCTCTTCGTCAAGCTGGTGTTCGAGGACCTCGATGCGAAGAGCCTCGAACCGTTCGAGCACGAAGTCATCGATTGCGCGGAACAGGGCGAGGTCGGACACGAGAAAGAAGACGCCCATGAGCAGGACGCTCACAACAAGCAGCGGACTCCACACGGCGGCCGTCCCTATCCCGACGAGCGCAATCAGCAAGAAGGGAACTTGGAGCAGGGGAAACCATATAAAATACTTCGTTCCCTCACCGGTATACCGCTTCACCTCGGGGGTCAACCATTGGCTTTGAGCGCGACGAAGCATCACGAACAGCGCATCGAGCAGAATCAGATGGAGGCCGGACACCACCGCATAGCTGGCAAGTCGCGTGTATTTCTCCTGGTAGCTGAAAGGATCGTCGGCAACGAGCATCCAAAGGAGAAGGCATGCGAGGTAAGCGATGATAGCAGCGACGATCGACGATGCGACGACAATCGCGCGATGCAATGGACGGTCGCGCGCGAAAAGCGCAGGGGCCGCGCAGAGCAGGATCTGCACCATAACGAAAAAAGGCATGCTAAACCGCGACGAGAGGGGGTCAACCACTAAAGCGAAGACCGAATATGCGGTCATGAAGAGAGCCGGGCGCGGAATATCCAGAAGTCGAGTCATCGCGTAACCGTACAAGATCTGAATCGGTACAGCCCCTACTAATTCGACGATAATGTTTTCCCAGGTCATGCCAAATGCCAGAACCTCCATTTTGCTATGCTCGCGCTTTCAGGTAATCGAGCAGCGCCTCTTTCACCTCGTAGCGCCGTTTCTGGCTCATAGGAACGCGCGAGCCGGATTTCGCAAGAATGTCGTCTTTGCCGATTTCCACAACGTCGGCAAGATTCACCACGAAACTCTTATGGCATCGCACGAATCCTTCGGGCAGCATGGCCTGAGCATCTGCGAGCGAGCAGTACACTTCCATAACACCGCCGTCGGTGTGCAACCGCAGCTTGCGGCGCTCGCTTTCCAGATATTCGATGCGATCGGCGTCGACCACAATCGTCCGACCACGCACATTGAACGTGAGTGCGCAGGGGAACGACTTCGGGGGGACATCGGTATGCGCGCCTCGGCCCACCTGTTCGGTCTGCCCATCCTGCACATTTTGACCCGCAAGATTCTCCAACGCCTTTTTCAGGGCGTCGTCGAAGGCGCTTTGCCTGACGGGCTTCACCAGGAAGTACACATGCTGCGTCTCGTAGACGGGCGTACAGTATTCAATATAGCCAGTTGCGTAGATGACCTGGGTTTTCGATCCGGCGGGGAACAAGTCGCGCACCATTGAGATGCCATCCGCGGCATCGGTGCCCAAGTTGATGTCAGTGATAAGGATGTCGACCGCATGGCCCTCGGAGACGAAGTACTCAAGCTCGGCGCGTGAGGCCATCTCGTGCACCTCAAGCCCCTCGGAAAAGGGCGAGGCGGCAACCTTGTCGATGAGCGCCGCGGCGCATTCCGCGCTGTCTTCGACTATGCAAACCGCGTAGGAGGGCATGCCTGCAAACCCACTTTCGCTCACTTCCTCTTGAATGGTGTCGAATATACTCGAAAGGTCGGAGTTTGGCGCGGCCGCTTTCTGATACCATGAGCGCACACGCGTAAAGAGAGGCATCCCCATGAATTACCACATCGCATCGTTCAAGGCAGCTTACGGCACCTCGTCGCAGCTTCCCGAGTCGACCCGCCCCGAAGTATCGTTCGCCGGGCGCTCGAACGTGGGGAAATCATCCCTTTTGAACAAACTCATGTACCGAAAAGGCCTGGCAAAGGTGTCACAAACGCCGGGCAAAACCGCCACGATCAACTTCTACGACGTCGACGGCACCGATTTCGTCGACCTGCCCGGCTACGGCTACGCTAAGGTAGCGAAGTCGGAGAAGGGCCGCTGGTCGGAGCTGATCGAGGGCTACTTCAACCAAGACCGACGCTTCGCCTTGGTTGTGTCACTTGTCGACATCCGCCACGACCCCTCGGCGCTCGACATGCACATGGCGAAGTTCCTCTGGGAAAATGACTTTCCCTTCGCGATCGCCCTCACGAAAGCCGACAAGCTCTCGAAGCAAGCGGCAGGGAAACAGGCGTCTGCCATTCGCAAGAAACTCGATTTGCCGAAGGACATCCCCTTCGTGGTAACGTCCTCTTCAAATGGCACGGGCGTCGATGAGCTGCGCCGCCTGATCGATTCCTACGTCGCCGAAGCCTAGTCGACAGGGACGCAGCAAAGATTATGTGAGCGGACGACCGCGAAGGGTTGCCGCGCTTTTGGGAGGAAACGCTGCATGAACATCCTGGTCATCACTGCGCAAAAGCCCGACAGCACCGGAAGCGGCGTCTACGTCGCCGAAACGGTGCGCGCATTTTCGTCGGCAGGACACGATGTGACGCTCGTTGCCGGCATCGACGCCGACGACGAAGTGACCCTCCCCGAGGGCGTCGCCTTCCACCCCGTGCGCTTCCGCACGCCCGAGCTGCCCTTTCCCGTGTGCGGCATGAGCGACCAGATGCCGTACGAGGCAACACGTTATCGCGACATGACGCCCGAGATGTGCGAGCGGTTCAAACACGCTTTCGACCAGGCGATTCGCGAAGCATGCGAGGAAAAGTTCCCCGACGTGGTGCTCTGCCATCACCTGTATCTGGCGTGCGGCGTCGCCGTGCGCTGTGTGCGCGAGATTGCCGAGGCGAGAGGATGCACGCGCCCGAGCGTGCGCGGCATTTGCCACAGCACCGATTTGCGCCAGATGGGAAAGCACTCGCTCGAACGCGAGTTCATCGTCGAAGGCGTGCGCGCGCTCGACTGCATCTTCGCGCTACACGAACCGCAGAAGCGCGAGATTACGGAGATGTACGGCGTGCCCGAGAAGCGCGTGCGCGTTGTGGGTTCGGGATACAACGACGAGCTCTTCAACCCGACAGGTCGCACGCCCCACGTTGAAGGCGCGCCCGCCCACTTCCTCTACGTCGGCAAGATTTGGCGGAAGAAAGGCGTGGAAAGCCTGATTCGATGCGCGCAACTGTTGGGGGCGATGCCGTCCGACATTACGTTCAACCTGGTCGGAGGCTATAACGACGAGGATGAATTCGCCCAACTGCGCACCCTTGCCGACGTTTCCCCCTATCGATTCGCCTTCCCGGGAAAGGTCGACCAAAACCAGCTTGCCAGAATATATCGCGGCTCAGACGTGTTCGTGCTGCCATCGTTTTTCGAGGGCCTGCCGCTCGTGGTAATCGAGGCGCTCGCCTGCGGATGCAAGGCCGTGGTGACCGACCTGCCCGGCATCCGTCCGTGGATTTCCGCGAACATCCCCGCGGCGCCCGTGTGGTTCGTCGAGCCCCCGCGCATGGAGAGCGTCGACGAACCCGTAGCGGACGACCTGCCCGCTTTCGAGCAACGTTTGGCGAAAGCGCTCGACACCGCCGCGGCGGCGCCCGCACCGAGTGCCGCCAATTTCGCCGGCATCGAGCGCGTGACCTGGGCGGGACTCGCCGAGAAGCTGATTGCTTAACGTTTTCTCAAAATGCCTGGCAGCACAACCTGCGAGCAGAAGCAGCCCGGGGGGAGTCCAAGCAGGTGAACCGCAAGCGCAGGGAAGGCCCAAAGTGCAAGCAATGGGCCAAATTCTGGCGCAAAAACCGAGATATCCCATTTGTTAGTTTACGGCCAGCATAGCGAAGCTTCCTAAAAACAACGAGACCGCGCCGGGCGTCCAATCTCCCGCGGAACTCTCGCAGCGCACCGTAAACACGCAGCGAAAGCTTGCAGGAGGACGTCCGACGCGGTCGCGTCAGCAACCTGATCAGCAGGTTGAAATACGGCGAAGCTCGCTTACCTCATGTTGGAAGCGTAGGGAGCCTTGTCCTTCAGAAGGACGTCGTGCGCGCCGCCCTCGACGATGGACGTGGAGCTGATCACCGTAAGCTTGGCCTTGTCCTGGAACTCGGGAATGGTGAGCGCACCACAGTTGCACATGGTCGACTTGATCTTGAGCAACGTGACCGCGATGTTGTCTTTAAGCGGGCCAGCATAGGGCACGTAGGAATCGACGCCCTCTTCAAACGACAGGCTCTTCTTGCCGCCCAGGTCGTAACGGCCCCAGTTGCGGGCGCGAGCGGAACCCTCGCCCCAGTATTCCTTCATGTAGGTGCCATTCACCATGACCTTGGCCGACGGGGACTCGTCGAAGCGCGCGAAGTAGCGGCCCAGCATAACGAAGTCAGCGCCCATGGCTAGAGCGAGCGAGATATGGTGGTCGTAGACGATGCCGCCATCGGAGCAGATAGGCACATAGATGCCGGTCTCCTTGAAGTACTCGTCGCGAGCCTTTGCAACCTCAATGGTAGCCGTAGCCTGGCCGCGGCCGATGCCCTTGGTCTCGCGCGTGATGCAAATGGAGCCGCCGCCGATACCAATCTTCACGAAGTCCGCGCCCGCCTCGGCCAAGAAGCGGAAGCCCTCGCCGTCGACAACGTTACCGGCGCCGATCTTCACAGTGTCGCCGTAGTGCTCGCGCACCCACTCAATCGTCATCTTCTGCCAATCGGAATAGCCCTCGGACGAGTCGATGCACAGCACGTCGGCGCCCGCCTCGACCAGCGCAGGAACGCGCTCAGCGTAGTCGCGGGAGTTGATGCCTGCGCCCACCATGTATCGCTTATGGGCATCGAGCATCTCGTTGGGGTTCGATTTGTGGGAATCGTAGTCCTTGCGGAACACCATATAGGCAAGCGTATCGTCGTCGTTCACGAGCGGCAGCGAGTTCAGCTTGTGATCCCAGATGATATCGTTAGCAACCTTAAGAGAAGTGTCCGCCGGCGCCACAATCAGCTTCTCGCGCGGGGTCATGAACTCGGAAACCTTCTCATCGCCGCTCATGCGGGAAAGACGATAATCGCGCTCGGTAACCACGCCGAGCAGCTTACCGTGCGCCGTGCCGTCGTCGGTAACAGGCATCGTGGAGTGGTCGGTGGCCTCCTTCAGGGCGACGACCTCGTTGAGCGTCATGTCGGGGGAAAGGTTGGCGTCAGACTCGACGAACCCAGCCTTGTAATCCTTCACGCGCTTGACCATGGCGGCTTCCTGCTCGATGGTCTGGTTGCCGTAGATGAAGGAAAGGCCGCCCTCGGTGGCAAGGGCTACGGCCATGTTGTCGTCGGAAACGGCGGCCATGATAGCGGACACCATCGGAATGTTCAGCGAAAGCGGGCACTCCTCTTCGCCCTTGCGATACTTGACGAGCGGCGTTTTCAGGCTGACCGACGCCGGAATGCACGTAGCAGGCGTGTGACCAGGCACCAAAAGATACTCGTTGAACGTGCGTGACGGCTCGTCATAGTAGTAAGCCATGGGGAATATGCTCCTTCGCGAATGGGGACGACTATAGTGTTGTTCGACATTATAGACACCCCGTCGCGGGTTGCACGGGTCGCAGCGGCGAAATACCTGCGTTTTCGGAGAAATTCCCCAGCCCTTAACGCGTCAGCAGGAGAAGGCGACGCGGAGTGCGAGGAGAACTTTGAGACGGGAGCTTGGGGGCGTGCGGCCGGCCTACCGGCGAAAGGAGGGCGCCCGCGGCTCAAGCTTACCGGCGCGGCGTGCGAGATGTGCGCAACTCGGCGGAGGCGTCGCGGGA